>Ga0116227_10014709_pt1 | contig 11829 bp, 13 predicted proteins | sample S1TSphgellanicum_FD_89693 | JGI IMG/M metagenome (GOLD analysis project Ga0116227, IMG submission 89693) | Host-associated microbial communities from peat moss isolated from Minnesota, USA - S1T2_Fb - Sphagnum magellanicum MG | ecosystem: Host-associated > Plants > Peat moss > Unclassified... | reverse complement strand
GGTCTTGGTCACACTCGAAAAAGTTAATCATGTTCACACTTGGGCTATCAGCACAAACCATATGTATAATCCTTACTATCCAAGAAGAAACACATGGATGATTCAAATGGCCAACGTCTCAATCCCTGACTTAGTTATTTACGAACTGAATTTTTTTTTAGCTTTCTTGATCATCTTTCAATGGAGCCATATTTATGTTTGTAAAAACAAGTGTTGGCCAGATTGGGGCTTTTTAGAAGGACTGTCAAGGCTAAGTTTTAAGTTTTTTCTTAAATGGATGACCCATTTAAGGAATATTTTCAAAGACTAAAAACCTGTCAGATTTGGGGGCTATGTCCAATCTTTTTTTGAAGGTCAGTTCTGGGGTTTGGGGGTTAATGGTTCTAAACTATATATAATCCATTGATTTCAATGTCAAGCCAAGGTGGGTTGGAGAACTTTTATGGAATTTAGGAACATTCAAAAGAAAGTTCCCTTCTTGTTAAGAGTGACGGTGGTAGGAATGTTAATACCTATTCTATTATTATTCAATGTATATCCCATGATATACTTAAATTTGTACCCTACCAGGGCGATATTGGAAGTCCAAAGATTTACAATAGCAATATGTATATGTATATTTGCATTATTAGGGAGAATTATTCTGGCAACTCCCTCAAAGCAGTGAATTTTTTTTGACAAATATTTGCTACTTTGCAATGTTTTTGAGAAAAGACTTGAACAAGGTGTTTTGAAGTGTAAAATGTGTGTGTTCTGCCACTTTTGTGAAATCAAAATTTTATTATAAAAAACTCTGCATCTATTTAAGTGTGGAGTGACATCTATTAGGTAGCAGTTGCAGTCAATGCTCTGTTTTGCAGATATATATCATGAAAGACACATTTTTAGAGCTTATAAAAATGAACGTTTCCATGTCACCAGATTTCTTATTGCTCACTCCTCAATATACTTCAAACTGGACTTGGAATGCGAATTTCTTACCATTATGCATACATGCTTAATATGATCAAGTCACCACATGAACCATTACAATATTTTAATTACAAGAGAAATTTAAAAAGATTCTATACTGGGACCTGACCAGTGTTGGGCATATATCTCAAAAATTTGGATATCATACCAGATATCATATTTGATATTTAGTGAATATCACAAATTGTGATATCTGGGGGTGATATCTTGAGTGTCAAATCTCAAGTTTATGAGATTCAGACATGTAGTATTTGAATTTCAATCCGGATATCAAATTTCTTGCCCATATCTAGATATCATGTTAGATGGTTAAGTTTGAGTTTATTTATTTATTTAAATCCAATTAGGAGTTAGGTGTTTAATCTGTCAAACCTTATGCATCATGCTCTTGCTCTACAAAGGGGCCCAAGGTCATGCTTGGGCCCCATTTTTTTTAATAATATTTTTGTTGTGTTGTGTGTTTTCTTGTGTTTGTCTCTCTTTGTTGTTTTCTTTTCTTCGCCCGTGGTGTTAATGCCTACTATTGTTTCCTTTGCATTGCTACAATTTCCCCTCCACGCTATTGTTATTGTTCCTTTGTGCAACTATTGTTACATGCTTCAGGTACTTGCTTTTTCACATTAGTATTGTTATTGTGCTTTTTGTTTATGTTATCAACATTTGTATTATCTTCACTTTTTGCATTTTGTAAGTTGGGGTTTAGAATGGGCTTTTCTTGGTGATAATTAATAACATTCTTTGTGACATAGTTTTTTTTTCATTTTGTGTGTGTGTGTTTTTTTTTCTCCTTATTTTTTTAATAAAATGTTTATTTTGTTGTTATGATTTTATTTAGTTTCATATTTATTTTTTAAGTTTTGTGCAAGAATTTTGTGTATTGAAATTTTTTTTGACATCATTCTTTTAATGAAAAGTGAGTTTTATGCTTGTAAATGTTGTAAATTTTTGCATTAGTATTTTTTAGGCATTCATATTTCACTCTAAACCCTAAACAAAGACATTTTGTTTACTTGAGTTTCTCCACCTTCAGCCTTATTGAATGTAATGTGAAAAATGGAAGGTTTTAGTGGAAATGAAAATACATTAATCCAAAATGAAGGATGTGCAATGTTTTTCAATGAAGTTAAATGTGAAAATGAAGCAATGAAAAAAACTCAAGAAAATCAAAATTTGGAAACTAAAGAAAGTAGAATTTTATAAAATATGAAAAAAAATGAATAATTTGGAATTATTGCAAATTTCCTAGAAGGAAAATTTGAAGTCCTCATAATAGAAATACCTTTTGTTTGTCACTTCTTTTTTGTGTGAATGACAATTCAAAAATGATACGTGACGCACTTCAAATCATGCATTGTATGTCAATGTGTTATATTTCAATTCTATGCTTTCTTTTAACCCAAAAACAAAATCAATGTAACATATATTTCATATTATGTTAAGGAAACATCTAATATCTTATTATAAAACTAGTGGAATAACATGTTTAAAAAAACATGTTGATGCATATCATTTAGAAATTTTGAGAAAATTTGAAAAAGAGGTCAACTTTGTAATGAAAGGAAATCCAAAAACTAACCTGTTAAAAAAAAGGTAAATATATCAAGTTTATTCAAATCTAATTTTTTTATCTTCGAAAACCCTTTCAAAAAGGATGATGCAGAACACAAAAAATTTGGAGAATCTTGCACTTTTGCTTGTAAAAGATCATTTGCCTTTATAATTTTTGGAAAGTGTATGGTTGAAGTGTTTAATCTTGCATTTCTGTCCTCATGTTTAATTCCCTTTATTAAAAAAAATTTCACACGATGTTTTGCTTAACATAGTGGAAAAAACCAAACAAACATATGTTTTGCCTTTCTTTGAAGAATCTTATTCCACCATGACTCTTAGTTTTGATCTCTAGATGTCCAAGGATGCTCATAATGTCTTTGCCACGGTTATAATTTTTTAGGATTATGATTGGAAACCAAAGCATGTAACTATTGGTTTATTTGAGGCTTTCAAGATTACATAACATTCATTGGCAAAAAACTTGAATGATCTTTTGAATGAATATGGCTTGAGAAATAAGATTATAACATATGTTAAAGATGAAAGTTTCAATTTGAACATAATAACAAGTGCTCTCATATAGATTGTGAAATGTTAAACTTTAGATTCAGAAGACAACTTTCACAAGCCATGTTTTGGGCATGTTTTTTCCAAAGCTTGTCAATATGCCATCAATGTTGAAGTTTTTTATAGTGGCCTTCAAAATGTTTTTATAGAGTCCACCCAAGCAAATTTATAGAAGTGCATCACTTGGCCAAAAAAGATTATTAAAAGCTAGCTCAACAATGGCAAAGCTTGCATTGAAGTTGGTTTGAAATTTAAAAAATTGAACATTCTAATGAAAGCTAGGTTAATTTTTTTTTAGACATTGTGTTTTTTTGTCTTTATTTGTGTAATCTTTTTGTTTGTGGAATTTGCAAATTATTTTGTTGAGACTTGATTTGCTCCTATAAGTTTGCAAATAAAATCATATTATTCTAGGAAGCATTACAATTCAAAACAACAATTTTTTAGGTTACAATTTCCAAACACTAGTGAAGATTACTAGTCACGTGTTTTCACCTCTAATTTGGAATGTTTTCAAATCATTGTTGATATTGTTTTTCTGATTGTGAATGTTTATGTGCCTAGCCAATCCCATGGGCATTGGTTACTTTCCGATGCCTTCCATGTAAGAATTACCATGGCTTTGAAACTGAAAACAAAGTTGGAATGGCATTTTCTATGGTTAATTTGATGGAAGATGATATAGCTATGGTTTCAAAGTTCTCCATTTAATGTTTTAGATGGTCTTCTTTCATTTCTAACAAAATATGAAAAGTGCTGGTTCCACTTTTACTGTAGTCAATTTATCAAGGGCAGCACCAAATTCTAGTAATTCACCCATCCAAGGGTCTTACCATGTGTAATGAGCATGTCCAATGAAAAAGAAACAGTAGTGGGCGCTTACGAAATGTAAGAAGCTGCCCAAAAATGTAGGATGACCTTCCCCTATGGATTTAAGGTGCCCTCCAACTACATTATAAAATCTCTTTCAGGTCATTACCTTCTAGAACATGAATTGTAAGCTCATTGCAAGCTACAACCTTACAAATGCCACTCACATTCATGAACTTGTCTCATTCCTAGATGGAATTATAAACCAGTGCCATAGTATATAGTATGTTCTGTTCCAATTTAGTTTGAAAATATTTGTCATACACGGTTCAGAAATCTTTGCCTTCATAGTTTGTAGAGATTGCTTAACTCAAGTAACACATGAGTGATCAATCATTTACAAGAGATGAAGACAAACTTGATGACTCTAACTACCTAATAGCTAGAACTAGTGAGGTTCTAAAATGAATTAGAACCTTAATGAATCATGTGGAGCTAGAGTTAAAGATGAGAGTTCTACTGGAAATGGCAACTAGCCCTAATGATTGCAGATCAGAATGAGATGACAGGTCAAAGAGCATCAATAACTTCAACACTATTGTTGCATGCAATCCAGTATAGGTTTAAAAGATTTTCCATATTGTTGTTATCTTCTATCGCGCATCATGCATTCTTGCTCATGTGAGGTCTTCTCCATGGTATGTAACGTTGGCATCTGCACATGACTTTAAGTCATAATGTATAGGGGAAGGTCCACTCCTGACAGTTGTCCCTAATTTGTGAGTTGCAGCCTGGAGGGAAGTAGCTTGAGGTTGTAGGTCCAGAAATTAACAAAAAAAAATACAGTATTTATGAGGATATTGATTAACTATGTCTCCAATGAATGCCACCAAATACCATGACTTCCCATAGCCTCTAGAATTGAGATAGAAACTCATGACAAAGATTTTTAATAAGTGTTTACCTGAAAGTTGGAGGAGATTTACTATTTGCTTATATACACCCACCATTACAAGTTGATGAAGTAATCAAGGATTACTGGCAACTGGTCATGGTCATTTGTGATGAAGGTGATGGTCTTAAATACTTTGTGAATGACACTCACAAGCTTATGACCACTCTCATTCTTTGCTATGTTCATTTTGTTTTTATGAACAGTGACATAATGGTTACCTTCAAAATGTTTTTTTGAAGTTCTCTCTACAGTTTCATAGAGATATAACATGTTTATAGTAGTCCTGAATTCTCCCTGTACTCACTTCATCGGTTCCTTACAGTAGATGCCAACAAATACATAATGAAGGTGACCTTCTGATGCTTTGTGAGTGTAGTCACAAAATTAAGATCACACTTTTGTTTTGTGTATGGTTTAGGCTCTATCTTGACCAATAAACCATTTTCCCCATTTGTGGTTGTGTAGTGGAACTTTGTGCTGTTTACTCACCTTATTTCCTCCATGCAGTATGCTAAAAAAGTGCTAAGAATCTACTGACCATATCATAATGAACATTTGATCATCTGAAATTCTCACTTGGATCTCTCCAGTACAAGAATTTTGTTCCATTTGATTTGATGACATGTTAAGCCCTCTTACATTGAAAGTTTATATGACATTTTCATAGTTCTACAAACAATCACTGCCTCAAGGATCTGATCTGTGGTTCATGGCTTAGTTGCAAAATGGCTCATGTCTGGCCTCGAGTAGTCACCCTAATTTCCAAGACTACTAGATCACAGATTGTCTTCATGTTTTACTCTCTTTGGTGTTCCACATTTTCTGGATAGTTGGGCAATAGTGCTTTCCAATTAGACATCACATAACATGTTTTACACCAAATTCCTTTGTAGGAAAATTTTCAGGTTGTGATCTTGGATTTTTTCAACATGTGGCATTACTAACCTTGTTAAACTATGGTTTTGACTCTCAGGTGGAGAAAGGACAGTGGAAAAGAAACACCTCTTGTTCACATACACATGTCTCATTGGCCAGTAAATTGAAGTCCAGACAAAGAATGGTCAAGTATATTCATGCATCTTTGATGCTGCCAAGATTAAAATCAAAAATTATTGGTGAGGTGATATTCATCACTAGTTATCTTTCTTGTAGCTAGGGGCATTGAATGATATTGATGCTTGATTTCATGAAGCCTAGAGTTGTTTGACGGAGCCTTGTGGAATATAATGTCCATCAAGAGATGTCTTTTGCTTCTTTGTAACAGAGATTTCAATATCTTTATTATGTTTCAAATAAGTGTGGATTTGGCTTTTCAGGTGTGGGCTTGAACATGGCAAGGCTTATCAAGGATGAGGCTATCAAAGGTGGGAAAAAATGAGGGAGTGATGGAAGCTCTAAGCAAACCCCCCCTTGAAATTTGCTATACTTCTTGGCAAAGATTTTGTGCAGATCATTGCCAAGGTGAGCTCTAGTTTCATGGCTTCTAAAATCCATGCCACAAAAATGGGTTTGAAGGGAAATTTTAGTATGGTTCACGTAGTAGAACAACTTGTGATTGCAACAAGAATGTGCAACCAAGAATTAGGGTCAAGTCTAGTGACAAATGTGATGTTCACGGATATGGGAAAGCCCTTCCAGAATATTCATAATAAGATTACAGCTGTCGAGATTATGACAAATGGACAGGGATTGCATTTGAGTCCATTGAAAGTAGCCATTTCAACCTCAGGAGTTGTGCCCCAGATTATAACATTTTGCCAAACTTCAAATTCTGCTCTTGTTATGAATTCAAATGCAACCACAGATACGGTGGAGGACCAAATTATGGGTGTGAACAGGAAGTACAATTTCATGGATTCATTCGATGGTGTGTGGGAGGAGCTTGTGACACCCAAGCCAGGAGAAAAGGTCTTCTTTCAATATATGCTCTTTAAAATGTAAATGATTCAACAGAAAATGTAGGCTGACTGGAGGATTTTCTCTATGGAATCATACTGTATATATAGTTTGGACATGTTGGAGATAGGTACCTAAAATTTACTGAATTTAGATGTTCTCACCTACTCAAATAGCCCTTTTCTAAGCAACCCCTCCCTATACAGCAATACAAGAGACCACCGCTTCACACCAATGGGGGGCTCCTGGGCCTTTAGTGGCTCATTGACATTGAAGAATTGGTCACCAAAAGGCACAACTTACAACATGAATGAGGTGGTAAAGTAATTTGTACTAAAATGTTGTGTTTTGCATCTTGCAAAAGGGAGACAATGTGATGGTATTTGATTTCAACTACTATGGAATGTAGGTTTCATTCCTGGCACTCTCAAACAGAATGAAGCAAACATTTACCTTGATTGGCTGAAAACCAACACCATTCAACATTTGTCCCCAGATTCCACCCTCACCCAACTTCTTTGCACCAACCTATTACTTGTCAATTTAGTTGCAAAAGTACTTACCACTATCAAATAAATCCCTTTCAGATGCCTGAGCTTAGTGGAGATCGTTGAGAAAGATGGCCTCCTTCAGACATCACCATCCCAACAACACTCAATCAAGGATGACAAAGAGGTGGGAAGTGAATTAGGTAAGGATGGTCTCAATCCTGCCGTGACCTCTGCTAAATTTCCCCTAGGAATTCCTTCAAAGGGTGTGAGCCCAGATAGGATTTCATAGCAAGTCATAGCATAGCTGTATACATCTGATTTCCAATTAGACATCATGTATCCTCTTTTATGTCAAATTCCTTTCCAGGAAAATTTTCATGTTGTGATCTCGGATTTATTCATCATGTGGCATTACTAACCTGGTCAAACTGTGGTTTTGACTCTGAGGTGGAGAAAGGACAGTGCAAGAAAAACACCTTTTGTTCATGCACACATGCATCATTGACTAGGAGCTTGAAGTCCAGACAAAGAATGGCCAGGTATATCCACGCATCTTTGATGTTATTGAGAATGAAAGCAATAATATGGGTGAGGTGATTTCTATCACTATTCTATTTCTTGTAGTTAGGGGCATTGAATGACTTTGATGCTTGATTCCAGGAAGTGTAGAGCGGTTTGATAATGACTTGTGAAGTAGAATGTCCATCACCATATGTCTTTTCCTTCTTTGTAACAGAGATTTGGATGTTTTTTTTTCTAAAAAAAAAGGTGTTGATTTGGCTTGGCAGGTGTGGGCTTGAAAATGGCAAGGCTTATCAAGGATGGAACTGTCAAAAGGTGGGAAAAATGAAGCAGTGAAAGAAGCTCTAAAAGAAGCTCTAAGGAAACCCCCCTTGAAATCTTATATCATTCTTGGCAAAGATTTTGTGTAGATCATTGCCAAGGTGAGCGATGGTTTCATGAATTCTGGAATCCAGGGCTTTTACATTCTGAGATTCAGGACCTAAAAAGAAGGCTATGAGTTGTACACAAGAACAATGCCAACTTCCATGCTCTTGTGCTGGAAGATATCCATAATGCAAGATCTGACATCAGATGCAAAAGATTGTAATCTTTGTTGAGGAATTTGGTGCTGAGATGGAGACTGTTTTGATCCAGAACCTAGAAATCATATGGTTGTTTGTGTTCGGAGCCGGATAGGATGTGCTATGAACTGTTCGTTTTGTTACGCCACAAAAATAGGTTTGAAACGAATTTGTTACTACAGCTGACATAGTAGAGCAGCTTGTGATTGCGGCAAGAATGTGCAACCAAGAATTAGGCTAGGTATAGTGACAAATGTGATGTTCATGGATATGAGAGAACCCTTTGAGAATATTCATAATATGATTACAGCCCATTTTGGATTGTTTTACATAGAAAAGTTTATTGTAATGAATTCAAATGGCAAGTATTATTGTTGTGCATCACAACAAATTGAAGAAAACATTTGACATCTGAAGTCAAATGACGTTAATTCTCCACGAAGTAGATTTCCATGACTAAAAAACGAATATGCTAGCAAATTTGGAAATGTTCATTTCTTCAAGTGTTGAGAAACTTAATGCAATGATGCCTTGGCAGCTACTAAAAATAAATGCTGCGAAGTATCCAAAGGCACCAAGTTTGAATTGCAAATCCGCTATATCTTGATATAGTAAACCCCCTTTATAATCACATCCTTGGTGACCACTTTTTTGGTGACACTAACAATTTATGATTTAAACGTGTACAGTCACATTCCATATAAACCCTTACAAGATTGTGATTATATGCAAAAGAAATTTACAAAGGAACCCTTTTATGCTAGAATAAAGGTGCCAATTGTTTCGATTTTTTACATCGGTTATTCTAAGTCCTATTATGCATTAGTAGACTTGAAGAAGGTTGTGATTTTTACCTGTTTTAATGTGATAATCTACATTGAGTTTCAGCTTCTTAACTATTAATTTGTGTATCTTGTTAACTAGATTTCTTTAAATTAAGATTTTCTACTTTCATGGCAATCTTGCATATCTTTTGCTTGTTTGCACTAGAAAGTTGTTGTCTTTTCTTTTCTCTTCAACTAGATCCATTGCTGGTAGTTTGCACAACTGGAACACAAAGGAACACTATCATTGCCTTAAAGGAAATTACACTTTATAAAACCCTAAAATTTGCCTTAGATTTTCTCATTATAGTCACATTTACAAAAAAAAGATTTGCAAATAATTTGTGCTACTAATGAGTGTGATCATGACTCTGAAAAATGGTGTTTTTACTAAAACAGATGGTTACCAAAAAACGTGTGACACAAACAAGAATGTGATTACAATGGGCATGACTGTAAAGGGGGTTTAGTTTAGTGTGAATCACAATCAACCAATACAGGAATGAGTGTGGTCAATTGAACACCCTTTGTCATCAACAGAGGATGGCCTCCAGGGCTTATCTCATTTCCGAACATCACTAGGAGATCAAGATTGACAACTTTTCCTGATCCACAGTTCTTTATGATGCTTAAGAGCACAGTGATGATAGTAGTATATGTGGAATGACATTACTGTAAAATCCGTGGTTATATTTCAGTTTACAAGAGCAAAGAAGCACACCCCAGCACAACTGGTACCAGTCCCACTACCTAATGCCACAAGTTGACAAACATCTTCTCACATGTCTAGGCTTCCCTCGAGTCCTTTCTTTGCATCCAAAAAGGGCCAGACCACATGGCCACAACTTTGTCTCTGTGAAAGCACTGAGGAAGACCCAGTAAATAAAAAACTAAACGTACTAATCTTGCACCACCACCTGATCAGTTGGACCTCAATCCAATTCCTGCGTGAGCCTCTGACAGCAACAGTCCAATACCCAGTAATATACATATCCACAACAGCTATTGACAATGCAGGTTTATTGGACAACACAAGAATTTTGCAGCTTGAATCCTCCTTCTCCTGCAAGAAGCTTTTGGATTGTCAGATCTCGCTCTCGCAGGGTTTGATCTATCTTCTTCAGCATCGCAGTTTGCTCATGCAGTGTTTGCTCTTTCTCTTGTACCTGTCGCTCAAGGTCATGCAGCATGTTGAAAAGTGTCTCGATGTCGTGCAATCCATCATCAGTTTCAATTTCTTTATCAACATCTTCTGGAGCAATGCTAAATGGAGACATGGAAAAAGTTTGACTGGATCCCTCACAATCTGATAATTGCATCACCCCACAAGAGAAAAATGTCAAGCTTCTCAAACATAGATGGTATCGGCTGGTTATGGCATACATGCATTGAACAAAATTTGGCCACTCCCAGGCCACCAATGGAATGATGCACAAACTTAAAAGTTGGAGAAACTGTGTATCTTAAGGCATGGGTCACTCCCAAATACCAACTGTGGAATGTGGTCTCATTCCTGTCACTCTTGAACAGAATGAAGCAAACATTTCCCTTCAGTGGCTAAAAACCAATGCCCTTCAGCATTAGTCCCCAGATTCCACCCCCTCCCCAGCTTCTTCCCCACTAACCTAGTATCTGTCAATTTAGTTCCAAGTGTACTTACCAGTTATCAAGTAAAGGCCTCTCAGATGCCTGAGCTCAGTGGAGATCCTTGAGAAAGATGGCCTCCTTCGGACATCACCATCCCAACAGCACTCAATCAGGGATGACAAAGAGGGGGGAAGCGAATTAGGCAACGACGGTCTCAATCCTGCCCTCACCTTCTCTGCTAATGTTGCCCTAGGAATTCCTTCAAAGGGTGTCAGCCCGGATAGGATTTCATAGCACGTCATAGCATAGCTGTATACATCTGATTTCAAAGGGTAATGTTTCATTGTCCTGGAATCCTTCTCAGGTTCAGACATGACCTCTGGTGCCATATATGCAGTTGTCCCTATCCTCAGTGTCTGTGGAAAATCGGTAGTGGTAGCCTTTATAACCTTCGATGTACCAAAATCTGCCACTTTGACATCCACAAACCCTGCTTCTGCTATCTCTGGAATTTGTGCAGGATTGATCAGCACGTTTACGGACTTGAGGTCCCTGTGCGTTATCTTTTTTCTGTGCAAATACTGCATCGCCTCAGCAATTTGTAGCATGATGTCCAGTGCAGCAGGAAGCACGAAACTCTGTTCCCTATGGTATGATGTAGACGTCCCTCGGTCCAGAGCCGCAATGGCCGCGCCAAGGTCTCCATGCATCATTTCCGTCACAATAGAACACTTACGGCCACCAGTACAAACACCAAATATTTGCACGATGTTGGGATGACGGAGGCCCGCCAAGATGTTCGCTTCTACCAAGGAGCTTCTGGAGTCAAGGTCCCTGAATATCTTGAGCGCAACTTTTTCACCCAGCCACTCCACCTCATCAACTTTTGCAAAATCCCCTTTTCCAAGAGTCCTCAAGATACGGAGATTTTCCACTTCTATAGTGGGCAGCAAGTCGATCGTCGTTTGCTCCATGTTCGCAGGATCGGTACTTACCAACTTCAACAGGTACGCTACTATCTCTTCTTTATTCCGAGCTCCTGTGTCTTGCTGCATCTTTGTCAACCTTCTTCTTAAACTGTCACGATCCTG
>Ga0116227_10014708_pt1 | contig 11830 bp, 6 predicted proteins | sample S1TSphgellanicum_FD_89693 | JGI IMG/M metagenome (GOLD analysis project Ga0116227, IMG submission 89693) | Host-associated microbial communities from peat moss isolated from Minnesota, USA - S1T2_Fb - Sphagnum magellanicum MG | ecosystem: Host-associated > Plants > Peat moss > Unclassified... | reverse complement strand
TGCCGCGTCTTTCATTGCACGGCCGAGATCATCAACGTTTGCACTGACCCAAGAAGATGAGAAAAGTCCAAAATGGGTTCTGGCACGCTCGAACTTATAGTCCACCAACCATGAATTTTCAGGAGTACAGAAATCGAGCTGGCCGCTCCAGTTAGTGGTGATGGCGGGAAGCCCACTCAACATGGCTTCAGCAACCGGCAGACCAAATCCTTCCGCACAGCTTGGGGCAACTAATACATCACAAAACTCGTACAGCGCTTTGAGATCAGATTCGGCCATATCCTGTTCAATAATGATTACGTCAGGATAATTGACGTTGGCCGCACGTTCCTCAGCCAGCCACTGATGAACTTCATTATGTGGATTAGCGAACGTTTTTATTATTAATGAGACTTCATCGGCCGCAGTAAAGGCTGAGCCGTAGGCAGCCAACATAGCCTGAACCCCTTTGCGAGGGAAACAGGATGAGACATGCAAGAACTTAAATTTTTTAGCCACCAGCTTAGGTGCCGCGCCGCTCTGAATACGATCCCAATGTTCGCATCCGTTACCCACATTAAAGACAGGAATCATCGCGCCATTATCAATCAATACCTTGCGGACATGCTCTGAGGTACACAAAACAGCATCTAATTCACGGTTGAAGTTATTGATCCACTCCTGCGGAAAACCCGTTTCTTCCCAGGCATAGCAGTGCAAAAGTTTTACATCTGCATTTATACCTGAGACGCGAGGTGGGTAAAGATTGCGGCTTAATACGTTAACCGTTCTTGAACCTTGCTTCTCAATCCGTTGGTTGAACTCTTTAAGATCGGCATTGTTCTTGTCATTAATGAAGGTTTCACTGGGTGCAAAATCACCAGGCCCTTCCGTTGAGTGGAGTAATACCTCAACATTGTCCTGACTCAAGGCACGAGCAAACTCTCTGTTCACCAGGGCCAGGCTGTAAGAACTGTCAAATGGACCTTCTACTCGCCAGGATAATTTCTCAATATCGACAGAGTGAAGTTCAATTAATTTCGCGTTGCGGTCAATGGATTCTGCCGTGGCGCGTAGGTCGTTATCAGTAGGTTTTTCGCGGCAGTTGATTGATGAAATAGCCGTCACAAGCTGTGCAGGAGTCACTGTTTCACCAGGAAGCGGGGCAGCATCCGCAACAATCTTTTCAAAACAACCTAAAGCGGTTATTCCTGCGTAATCCCAGGAAAACTTTTTAGCCTGGATAATCGCGTGTTGCTTCAAGCGGGCAAGGAAAGCATCATCACTAAGCGCCTGATGAAGCTTTTCCTTTATTGAATCAACCGAGTAGGGATCGAAAAGTGCATCTTCATACCCAATAACCTCAGGAATACTGGTTACATTGGAACCGATTGTCGCCGCCCCACAGGTCATGGCTTCCAATATTGGCAAACCAAACCCTTCATGCAAAGAGGCAAACACAAATAGCTTAGCCAACTGATATAAAACGACTAAATCATGCTCGGACACATAACCTGTCAAAATCATTTCGTCTTCACGTAACCGAACATTGTTTGCAATAGAGCGCAAACCGATGCGATCGCTATCAGACAACTTACTGACAATAACCAACTGGTGTTTATCACGAATTGCCGGTGATAGCTTGCTGTATGCTTCAATAAGGCGTCTAAAGTTTTTACGCGAGTCGAATCCACCGGGCGCGTAAAGTACGACCTCACGAGTAATTCCATATCGCGCTTTCAGGGTAGTAAATTCGGCGTCAACCACTTCGCTGACAACGAACTGCTCCTCAGTTGCAGCAGAGACAGTATGAACTTTCTCAAAAGGAACATCTAACCACTCAATGGCTTCCGCAGAGGTGTAATCTGAATTAGTTAAAATCAAGTCAGCGTTTTTAAGCCAGTTGATTTTTTTGAGATAATATTCTTTGAAAACATCATCTTGGAGGTAAACATCTGACTGTACCAAAGGGATCAGATCGTGATGAAGAACGGCCACTTTAGTATTTGGAGAAAATTTGGCAATTGACGTCACGGCATTATCGACGTGGCCTTCAAACAGGCTGGTGATAAAGACGATATCAGGGCGCAGATTCTGCAAAAAAGCCTCACGGATATATTCCGCACTTTCGCTACGCCAAGCATTATCTCTTTCTAATGCCCTGACTGGGCCTGGCACATGCCACACCAGGATGTTCTCAGCAGGAAGATATTCACTGAACTGTGTTTTTAAATCAGCAATTGTTTCAGGAAACAATGATGACAAGGTGATAAAAATCTCGTGCTTTGTGTTGTTGCGAATAATCGCCTTTGCAATAGAAAGGGTATAACGGCCAATTCCGCGATAACGGCTTTCTGTCTGTGCCCCTTGCAGGTCAATAACAATGCGCATTATTACTCTCCGTGCTTATTATTATTTGTATTCTTCAATTGTTCGTAAATAGCAATAGCCCGACTGGTCATATTTTCCTGATAAATAACGCTACGCTCTCTCGCAATGAGCCCACTTTGTGAGTTGGGCGCAGAATACACAACTCGTCGGTAAACGGATTGTATTAGTGTGTATATTCCCAGCTTTTTAATGGTAGAAAATACAAAGCGTCTGATTTTAGGATTATTGTGGAAAACACCCAAGGCAATATTGATTGATTTTTTTAATATTCGCTTAATGACTTGGCGGCCGCGTGCCCGGATGCCGTGTGTGCGAAGAGCATGGGCCTGACCTGAAACCCAACGCAGAGGGTATGTGATTTTCCAAGACTTGCTGTTATGGAAATCAATAACTTGCTGCTGCAGGCTTTGATTGTGGGCATGAACGGCTAAAAGCTCATGTTTAGTGTTTTCGAATTCTTGCTGGAAACGCTGCAACTGATTTTCAAAGTTATGAAACTTAGTAGCCTGATTACTTAAGGTTTTGTTTATCCTTTTAGCCTGCTGTGCAAGACGTTGGTCATAACGGTTTCCCAGGTTATCCAGAGTGACACCATATTCTTGGTTGAAACATGCGTCAGCTAATTGAATAATCTCTTGGTCGGCTTTCTTTTGCGCAACCAGACCATAATCAGGACTCACTCCTTTTAGAACATCTACTAACGTAATAACCGATTCTAAGTCTCTTAAAGTGCTTTTTTCCTGCAACCTTAATATTTTGGTTCTTAAGAAGCCATAATAATTAGGGATAAATTCAAGCAGCGACGGAGGCAATGGATGGTTATGCGTTGGATCCATGTAAAATGAACAAGTACCTACGCTGATATTCTCCGGGTTAGGCGTTTCAAGTATCAGTAATCCCCCTGGCTTCAATACGCGCTCAGACTCTTTAACGACCGCCTGCAAAACTTCAAATGGCAAATGTTCTGCGATATGAAATCCGGTAATAGCCAGTAGGCTTTCGTCAGCCTGGCTCCGAAGGAATTCAAGACAGTCCATTTTCTTGACATCCAGACCAACCTGCAAGCCGCGTTCAAGCATTCCCTCATCCAGATCAACCCCAAATGCCGGAATATTGTGATCCCTGAGGATCTCTAGCCATTCACCGCGACCACAGCCTATGTCTGCAACAGCGGCAGAAGGGTCGATTTTGGTTAATGCGGTAATGAATGGGATATAAACTTGTAAACGGTTTTTAATGTCCTGTACGCTGCCGCGGTGTTTCTCTTCAAAAAGGCGGTAATAGTCTTCGCTAACTGTATAGAAACTATCTTTCATAAGAACACTCTAGCTCCGTTTGCAACCATGACACACCCATGAATGACAATTTGTCGAGATTGATAACATTAAATACCAAAGCCAAGTCTCGCCACTCATAGTTGTTATTAATATGAGTATCGCGATCGTGTAAAGCCGTCGCGATAGAGAAATTACCTTCTCCCAAATTCATGGGGAATCGATAATTAAAGGTCACCTTTTGCCCCGGCTCAAGGTCGTTGACTAACTCTTTCATATGGTATGAGTTAGTGCCGAACACGACCTGACCCAAACGATCTTTGACCTGAAAGCCCATCACCAACTCTTTAATAGGACGATGAATATCCACTTCAATTTTCAGAGTCACGCGATCGCCAACACCGATATTTTCGGAAACTTTACCGCTGCTGTTAATTAATGATATCGCCGCAACCTTTGCATCGCCGTTGCCCGAGATGGTCTGAATTTGGCCTGATTCAGTTTTCTCCTGGCGAATAGTCACTGCGGATCCAGATTTCTCAGCCAGCATCGCATTGTAGAAATCCATGATTTCTTCAGGATTTCCTTCTTTCTCAATTCGACCTTTATTGAGCAAAATGGCACGATCGCAAATAGACTGAATGGCTGATTTATCGTGGGACACCAATAAAAGAGTGGTGCCCTTCTCACGGAACTCACGAATACGTGCAAAACTCTTGTGCTGGAAATACGCGTCGCCCACAGAAAGTGCTTCATCAACAATCAGGATATCAGGGCGAATTGCAGTAGCGATACTGAAGGCAAGACGTACTTGCATACCGCTCGAGTAAACGCGAACAGGCTCATCGATATAATCACCAATTTCGGCAAAAGCTTCAATTTCAGGCATCAGCTCGGTTATCTGCTGAGAACTCATCCCTAACAATTGGCCTGACATGTAGGCATTTTGCCTACCGGTAAAATCGGGGTGAAAGCCCATTCCCAGCTCAAGCATCGCAGCAACTCTGCCTTCAAGGTGTACTTCACCCGTAGTCGGTTTAGCCGTGCCGGTAATGAGTTTCAAGAGTGTACTTTTGCCGGCGCCGTTGATGCCAATGATACCTAAGGCTTCACCAGGCTGAACCTGGAAAGAGATATCATTGAGGATCCACTTTAATTTATGGCGCAGCTTTTTGGTTGGGGATATCCACTCAACGAGTCGTGACGATTTTGAAGGATACTGCTTATAAGCTTTTCCAACATTATTTACTGAAATAAAGCTCATTATAATTCATCCACCATATCAGCAGAATGCTTCTTGAAGAGTCGCATTCCTAACGCACAAAAGATAATCCCTAACAATAATACCGGCCACAAGGAGTACCAGTCAGGCATCTTGTGATAAGCAAAAATTGACTGATAACACGCCATGAGTCTGGCCATTGGGTTATACATTAAAATATGACGCGCCCATTCTGGCAGTGAGTTGAGAACATAAACAACCGGCGTAAACCAAAACCAAAACTGCAATAAAACGGTTACGAACTGGCCCACGTCACGGAAAAAAACGTTCATTACGCCAAATATCATCCCCAAACCCACGGAAAAGATTAGCTGAACGCACAACAATGGGATTACGGCAAAGAACAGCATGTTCGGGAAATTGCCGGTAAACAGTAGGAATAGGATAAATAATGTAAAAATGATTAAGAAATTTAAAACCGCCGATAGAATAACCGTGATCGGTAAACAAATTTTAGGAAAGCTCAGCTTCTTAATCAGGTTTGCATTGCCAAGAAAAACGTTTTGGCTTTTATCAAGAATTTCAGTAAATAATGCCCAGGTTAATACGCCAGAACAGAGATAAATACTGTAAGCAAATGGCCCCGCCTCGCCCGGCATTCTTGCGCGCATCACCTGGGAAAACACCAAGGTATAGACCAGAATCATGGCTAACGGCTGCAGGACTAGCCATAGTGCCCCCAGCATACTGGTCTGATAGCGAGACTGAAAGTCTCGCTTCACGCTGCTGATGATAAAACCACGGTAGCGATAAATCGCTAATAACATATCTTTCACAGAGCATCCCCGCCTAATAACTGGAGGATTTCCGCCGTTTTCTGATTCATCAGTTCGGTATTCCCTTTTGATTCGACATTCAAACGTACTACCGGCTCGGTATTCGAGGTGCGCAGGTTGAAGCGCCAGTCCGCATACTCGATGCTCAGACCGTCAGATAAATCGACATGTTGGGCATCAGCTTCGTAAACGGCTCTGATTTTATCAATCACTTCATTAGCGCCAACAATTTTGCGGTTGATTTCACCTGAAGCAGGGAAAGCCGCCATGCGATCTTCAACCATACTGCTAAGGGTATCGCCTTTAATTGCCAATAATTCTGCCACCAATAACCACGGGATCATGCCGCTGTCGCAGTATGCGAAGTCTTTGAAATAGTGATGGGCACTCATTTCGCCGCCGTAGATAGCATCTTCGGCTCGCATACGTTCCTTAATGAAGGCGTGCCCCGTTTTCGACATGACGGCAACACCGCCCTCTTCTTCGACAATGTCTTGGGTATTCCAGGTTAAACGCGGATCGTGGATAATTTTCGCACCCGGATTTTTTTGCAGGAACGCTTTAGCAAGCAATCCAACAATATAATACCCTTCGATAAAGGCACCGGTTTCATCAAACATGAAACAGCGGTCGAAATCACCATCGAAGGCAATGCCCATATTGGCTTTAGATTCGATAACCGCGGCCGTTGAATCTGCGCGGCATTCCGGCAGCAGCGGGTTAGGGATCCCATTAGGGAAATTACCGTCGGCGTGATGATGAACTTTTACAAACTCTACCGGTACCGCCGCTTTTACAAAACGCTTTTCGATTTCATCGATAACGTGGCCGGCAGCGCCGTTTCCGGAGTTGATCACTAGTTTTAATGGCCTGGTAAAGTTCTTGAGATCGATATAACCCAATAGATGATCCACATAGGCATCCAGCACCGAAATCTGCTTATAGCTGCCGCGTGATTCAGCCGCTACCTCGGCAAACTGATTCTGTTCCGCAAGACGTTTAACATCTTTTAGGCCAGTATCTCCGCTAATAGGTTTCGCATCTTCACGTACTAACTTCATCCCGTTGTAATTCATCGGGTTATGACTGGCAGTCACTTCAATTCCACCGTCAATCTTCAAGTGTGCTGTGGCAAAATAAATCTCTTCGGTACCGGCAAGGCCAATATCCAGAACATTTACGCCTGCATCGCGCAGGCCGTCAGATAATGCGAGCTTTAGCTCTTCACTTGTTAGCCGTACATCGCCACCCACAACAATGGTTTTAGGTTTCAGAAACTCCCCATAGGCTCTACCAATACGGTAAGCAATATCAGTGTTGAGTTCTTCGCCCAGTTTTCCACGAATATCATAGGCTTTGAAACAAGTTAACGTAGTCATGTAAACCTCAAGTATTAATTACGACCGTAGTGATCTTTAATGCGAATAACGTCATCGTTGCCAAGGTAAGAACCTGAGCGAACTTCAAGGATTTCCAATGGAATTTTCCCAGGGTTTTCCAAGGTATGAATTGATCCAATGGGGATAAACGTAGACTGGTTTTCCGTTAACAGGAAAGTCTTCTCACCAATAGTAACCTGCGCGGTGCCTGCCAGAATTATCCAATGTTCTGCACGGTGATGATGCATTTGGGTGGACAATTTCCCCCCCGGATTAACAGTCACACGGTTTACATTAAAGCGGTTTTCTGCGACCACCAAATCACTCTTACCCCACGGGCGATAAATATCTCGGTGGTGTTTATACTCGCTTCTTTGATTGATCTTAAGGTATTCAACGACTTTTTTAACGTCTTGAACCTGCGATTTATCAATAACCAGCAACGCATCTTTGGTGTTAACAATCACCAGGTTTTTAACCCCCACGGCTGCCACCATTTTTTCATCGGTATTGATATAGCAGCCTTCAGTGTTGTGAAGGAAAACGTCACCCGTCAGTGCGTTATTGTTCGTGTCTTTCTCGTTAACTTCCCACAGTGCAGACCATGACCCAACGTCACTCCAACCCGCATCCAGCGGAACGACCATGGCATTGGTGGTCTTTTCCATTACCGCGTAATCGACAGATTCGTCAGGACACAGGGCAAAGGATTCTTTATCAACCGTGATGAAGTCCATGCCGTCCGGTAACTCGCACAGCGACTTTTTACAGGCCTCATAGATATCCGGACGAAATTTCTCCAACTCTTCGAGGTATTTTTTGGCCCGGAACATAAACATCCCGCTGTTCCAATAATATTCGCCCGAAGCAATGTAGGATTCGGCCGTTGGCAAATTAGGTTTTTCAACGAAGCACTTAACTTTGTAACCTTCGTCAAGATTACCAATACTGTCACCACGTTGAATGTAGCCGTAGCCTGTTTCAGGTCCGGTCGGCACAATTCCGAAAGTGACCAAGCTGTTAGCGTTGGCAAATGGAATGGCCTTTTCAACGGCAGCATGGAAGATTTCAACATCGTGAATAACGTGGTCAGCGGCCAGCACCAACATCACAGGATCATCGCCATCTTTAATGGCATTTAACGCAGCTAACGCGATAGCCGGGGCAGTATTGCGGCCAATCGGTTCTAAAATAATGTTATTAGACAGCTTTTTGATCTGTCTTAATTGCTCAGCCACCAAAAATCGATGCTCTTCATTGCAAATCACGACCGGCTCGCGTACTTCAAGTGATTCCAAACGCAGCACTGTTTCTTGCAACATCGAATTTTCACTGTGCAGTCGCAAAAACTGCTTAGGGTAGAGTTCTCTCGACATTGGCCAAAGTCGACTACCGGTACCGCCTGCCATGATCACTGGGAGTAACATTTTAATTCCTTAAGGTCTTACCGTGCAGCATTACAGTAACAATGTACCGAACACAAAATTAGACATCCACGCTACCGCCTTGGCCTGAAGCAACCAAAGTACCGTAGAGCGCATCAAAATTTATCTTTGCATCATAGCGCCGATAAATCTTCCAGAAAATTCCCCAACGTTAACACGATCTAGTTTTTATATACTCAATAATTGGCTTGTGTAGAGATTATCATCTTTTTCTGTGACAGTACTTGGATGAAGATCAATGATGCTTTTACACAACAACGAAAAGCACCGAAAATTCGGTGCTTTTTAAAGGTATTGAGGTAGTGAAAAAAGGAGTATTACATACTCAGAGTTTTCAACCAGGCCTTGAACTGTTCGCCGGTTGCCTTGTGGCGCAGGCCATATTCAACAAAGGCTTTCATGTATCCCAGCTTGTCACCACAGTCGTGTGAACGACCGGTCATGGTGAAGGCTTCAACGGTTTCTTTCTTCATCAGCAGCGCGATTGCGTCTGTCAGCTGAATTTCGTTACCCGCGCCGTAAGGGGTGATTTCCAGCAGAGGCCAGATGTCTTTATTGAAGACATAGCGCCCTACTACCGCCAGATTTGATGGCGCGTCTTTACGCTCAGGCTTCTCAACAATGGCTTTCATCGGCGTACTTTTGCCTTGTTCGCCTTCAACGCCGTTGCAGTCAACCACACCATATTTAGAAACGTCTTCTTCCGGCACTTCTTCAACCATAACCTGGCTGTAGCCCGTTTCATTGAAACGCTTCAACATCGCTGCCAGGTTGTCTTTACGCAGATCGCAGGACACTTCGTCCATCAGCACGTCCGGCAGAAGTACAGCAAATGGTGCGTCGCCGATCAGAGGGCGTGCACACAGAACGGCGTGACCCAGCCCCTTGGACTGGCCCTGACGCACGTTCATGATGGTAACGCCTTTCGGGCAGATAGACTGGATCTCTTCCAGCAGCTGACGCTTAACGCGTGATTCCAGCATGCTTTCAAGTTCAAAAGAGGTATCGAAATGGTTTTCAATCGCGTTTTTAGACGAGTGAGTCACCAGAATGATTTCTTTGATGCCGGCGGCAGCACATTCGTTAACGATGTACTGAATCAGTGGCTTATCAACAATAGGCAGCATTTCTTTTGGAATGGCCTTTGTCGCTGGCAACATGCGCGTGCCTAGACCGGCAACAGGGATAACAGCTTTTAACATTGTAAGAGATACTCCTCAACACCATAAGATTAAAATCAGCCAGCGGTTTGCCATGGTTTGTTCACCGCTTTACTAACTGAAGATACTTAAGCAATTGTTACAACCCTAAAAATCACTTAAGCAAAGTATAGACTCTCGCCTTGCATTTGGCAGGTTCATCGACAGTCCCTTGCCTGTATAAGATGTTGTCTTATCACTATGAAATTCTTTGTAGCCTATGCAAATGTCGTTACAACGCTAACTACAAACAACAACATAACAGCAAGTTAAGTATGACCTTAAGTCAACCATAAAAAAATAAGATTGTTACCCAAGAAATGATTTTTTTTAATAAAAACCGACAAAAAAACGTCTTGTCCTCCTGGTCTAAGTCTGTCATTGCCGACCAAACCACCAGATCGCTGGAAAAGCCACCGCCACTCCGTTTTTGGTCTCCCGCCGCAACGCTAAGTATTCCCCTTTAGCTGTCTGATTTAAATTTGAAATTTACGTTGCCAACGACCATTATTCATTTTGCGGACTTCGCCGCGACAGTGAAGGTAAATAAGCGATATGGAATGGATTGCCGATCCGTCGATTTGGGCCGGGCTGGCTACCCTGGTGATTCTCGAGATTGTGCTGGGAATCGATAATCTGGTTTTTATCGCGATACTTGCCGATAAACTGCCCCGAGGCCAGCGAGACCGCGCACGCGTTACCGGTCTTCTGCTTGCGTTGGTCATGCGACTCCTGCTTCTTGCCTCAATCTCCTGGCTCTCGTCCCTCACTCATCCCCTGTTAACAATATTCAGCAAATCCTTCAGCGCCCGTGACCTGATTATGCTGGCCGGCGGCCTTTTCCTGCTGTTTAAAGCGACCACCGAACTCAATGAACGGCTCGAGGGTAAGGATGAGGAGAACACTCAACAGGGAAGTCGTGCCCAATTCTGGCCTGTCGTGGCACAGATAGTGGTGCTCGACGCGGTATTTTCTCTGGACTCGGTCATTACAGCGGTCGGCATGGTCGACCACCTTGCCGTGATGATGGTTGCGGTCTGTATCGCCATCGGCCTGATGCTGCTCGCCAGCCGTCCGCTGACGCGCTTCGTCAATGAGCACCCGACCATCGTTATCCTCTGCCTAAGCTTCCTGCTGATGATAGGTTTTAGCCTGGTGGCAGACGGCTTTGGCTACAATATCCCCAAAGGCTATCTTTACGCGGCGATTGGCTTCTCGGTCATGATAGAGGTGCTGAACCAGCTGGCGCAGTTTAACCGCCGCCGCTTCCTGTCTTCTCGTCGCTCGCTGCGCGAACGCACGGCCGAGACAGTACTGAAGGTGCTGCGCGGCAAGCATGAGGAGGCGGATCTCGACTCGCATTCCTCTGATATGGTCGCCGATATTGCTAACGAAGACGACGCTATCTTTAACCAGCAGGAACGCAAAATGATCGAGCGTGTGCTTGGGCTTGCCGAGCGATCGGTCAGTAGCGTCATGACCTCGAGGCACGACGTCGATAATCTCGAACTTAACGACCCACCCGAGGTGCAAACCCGTCAGTTAGTCAATAATTCTCATACCCGTATCCTGGTTACCGAAGACAGTTCCACCGATGCACCGCTCGGCGTTATCCACGTCGTTGACCTGCTCAAGCAGCAGTTGCTGCATAACGAACTCGACCTCAAGGCCATCATCAAGCAGCCGCTGATTTTCCCGGAGCAGCTTTCCCTATTGGCGGCGCTGGAGCAGTTCAGGCAGGCCAAGACGCACTTTGCCTTCGTGGTTGATGAGTTTGGTTCGGTGGAAGGGATAGTGACGCTGACCGACGTAATGGAGACCATTGCAGGGAGTCTGCCGGAATCGTCGGCCACGCTCGACGCGCGCCACGATATCGTTCAACTTGAGGACGGCAGCTGGATAGCCAACGGTTATATGCCGCTTGACGATCTGGTGACCTATTTGCCGCTGCCGGTAGAAGAGAAGCGCGAATATCATACCCTTGCCGGTCTGCTGATGGAGCACGCGCAGGTCATCCCTCACCAGGGCGCGCAGCTGTATATCGATAACTACCTGTTTGAACCGATCGAGGTGAACAGCCACCGCATTCTCAAGGTAAAGATAAC
>Ga0116227_10014707_pt1 | contig 11830 bp, 5 predicted proteins | sample S1TSphgellanicum_FD_89693 | JGI IMG/M metagenome (GOLD analysis project Ga0116227, IMG submission 89693) | Host-associated microbial communities from peat moss isolated from Minnesota, USA - S1T2_Fb - Sphagnum magellanicum MG | ecosystem: Host-associated > Plants > Peat moss > Unclassified... | reverse complement strand
TTATGACTACTTGGATAAGCAACATCAAAACATGTTTTTGGATATTGCTTGTTTTTTTCGTGGTTTGAAAATAAGTACAATTTGTCGAGCATGGAGTGGAGATTATTTATACCCAAAATTAGAATTACAAAATTTACAACACAGATCTTTAATCCGATGGGCAGAAGGTGGAATCTTGTACATACATGAACAATTGCAAGACATGGGTCAAAATATTGCAATGGAACTTCCAATTATGAATCGTTTTATATGGAAATCAAATAAGCCAATTTTTTTTTTACAAAAAGCGAAGGTTGTCACCATACTATTTTAATCTTACAATTTTATTTTGATTTCCTATGAATTTTTTTTAATGTCCAAAATCAAATGTTTTACTTTTCAATCTTGATTTTATAAATACACATTTTTCTAAAAATACATTTGCATCAAATGAAATGTTTTTTTATACTAATAATCCTTTTGTTTTCATTTCATGTGATAGGTGGTGGAAAATCTAGAAGGCATTTCATTGAAAAAATTTGACGATTTGCTTACATTGTCCCAAATTGGCTCAAAGGGATTTCACAAACTTAAGTTAGTTGACCTAACAGAAGCCTCACCAACTATTGTGAATTTTTTCATCCAAAGGCAAATTTTGAATAATGTTAAGTGGTTGTGCTTTAAGAAATGCATGATTCAAACATTGCCCAGTAATTTGTTTTATTGTTTACAATTAAAAGTACTTGATTTGACACAATGCCTAAGTTTGAAAAAAATACCTCCATTTATTGGCCAATTGAATGCACTACAAGAGTTTGATTTGAATGGGTGTTCCAAGTTGAAAAAATTACCTTCATCTATTGGCCAATTGAATGCATTACAAGAGCTTAATTTGAATGGGTGTTCCAAGTTGAAAAAATTACCTTCATCTATTGGCCAATTGAATGCACTCCAAGTGCTTAATTTATCATGGTGTTCCAATTTGAAAGAACTACCTTCATCTATTGGCCAATTGAATGCACTCCAAGAACTTTATTTATATAGTTGTTCCATGCAAGAACTGCCTTCATCTATTGGTCAATTGTATGCACTCCAAAAGCTTGATTTATCATGGTGTTCCAATTTGAAAGAACTACCTTCATCTACTTCCCAATTGAATGCACTCCAAAAGCTTGATTTAGAGGGGTGCTCCAACTTGAAAGAACTACCTTCATCTATTGGCCAATTGAATGCACTACAAGAGCTTGATTTATCAGGTTGTTCCAACTTGAAAGAACTACCTTCATCTATTGGCAAGTTGAACGCACTCCAAGAGCTTCATTTACTTGAATGTTTTGATTTGGAAGAACTACCTTCATCTATTGGCCAATTGAATGCACTCCAAGATCTTAATTTAGCAGGTTGTTCCAACTTGAAAAAACTACCTTCATCTATTGGCCAATTGAATGCACTACAAGAGCTTGATTTATCATGGTGTTCCAATTTGAAAAAACTACCTTCATCTATTGGCCAATTGAATGCACTCGAAGAGCTTCATTTACACGGGTGTTCCAAGTTGAAAGAACTACCTTCATCTATTGGCCAATTGAATGCACTCCAAAAGCTTCAATTATACGGATGTTTCAACTTGAAAAAACTACCTTCATCTATTGGCCAATTGAATGCACTCAAGAGCTTCATTTACACGGGTGTTCCAAGTTGAAAAAACTACCTTCATCTATTGGCCAATTGAATGCACTATGGGAGCTTAATTTGAATGGGTGTTCCAACCTTAAAGAACTACCTTCATCTATTGGCCAATTGAATGCACTCGAAATCCTTTATGTGCCAAAGTGTTCCAACTTGAAAGAACTACCTTCATCTATTGCCCAATTGAATGCACTCGAAGAGCTTAATTTACCAGGGTGTTCTAATTTGAAAGAATTACTTTCATCTATTGGGCAATTGAATGCACTCCAAAAGCTTGGTTTGAGTGATTGTTCCAATTTGAAAGAACTATTTTCATCTATTAACCAATTGAATACACTACAAAAGTTTAATTTGAATGGGTGTCCCAACTTGAAAGAACTACCTTCGTCTATTGGCCAATTGAATGCACTCCAAGAACTTCATTTATACGAGTGTTCCAATTTGAAAGAACTACCTTCATCTATTGGCCAATTGAATGCACTCCAAAACCTTATTTTATCAGGTTGTTCCAACTTGAAAGAACTACCTTCATCTATTGGCCAATTAAATGCACTCCAAAAGTTTTATTTATATAATTGTTCCGAATTGAAAGAACTACCTTCATCTATTGGCCAATTGAGTGCACTCCAAATCCTTTATTTATTCAAATGTTCCAACTTGAAAGAACTACCTTCATCTATTGGCCAATTGAATGCACTCCAAGAGCTTTTGTTACCAGGGTGTTCTAACTTGATAAAATTACCTTCATCTATTGGCCAATTGAATGCACTCCAAAGGCTTTCTTTATACGAGTGTTCCAACTTGAAAAAACTACCTTCATCTATTGGCCAATTGAATGCACTATGGGAGCTTAATTTGAATGGGTGTTCCAACTTGAAACTACCTTCATCTATTCGCCAATTGAATGCACTCCAAAATTTTGGTTTCGGTGGGTGTTCAAACTTGAAATAACTACTTTTATCTATTGGCCGATTGAATGCACTCCAAAATTTCTAGTTGACATGGTGTTACAAGTTGAAATAACTACATTTATCTATTGGCTAATTGAATGCACTCCAAGAGCTTGGTTTGAATGGATGTTCCAACTTGAAAGAATTACCTTCATCTATTGGCCATTTGAATACACTCAAATTGTTCATTTATAAAATTTCTTCAATTTCAAAGCATCTTGAAGAAAATACATTCATCTATGGGCAAATTGAATGCACTCAAAGTGTTTCATTTGTCAAAGCAATCCAACTTGAAATAACTACTTTCATCTATTGGCCAATTGAACACATTCCAAAAGCTTCATTTGTCAAGGCATCCAACTTGAAACAATTATTTTCATCTAGTGGTCAATTGAGTACATTCCAAAAGCTTCATTTCTCAAGGCATTCCAACTTCAAATAACTGCTTTCATCTATTGGCCAATTGAATACATTCCAAAAGTTTTATTTGTCAAGGTGTTCCAACTTGAAAAAAATACTTTCATCTATTGGTCATTGAGTGCACTTGAAAATCTTGATTTGTGTGAATGCTACAACTTGCAAGAATTACTTACATGTACATTGACCAATTAAATGCACTCCAAAAGTTTTAATTGTGAGAATGGTTGAGCTTGCAAGAATTACTTATGTTTATTGGCCAATTTAATGCATTCAAGGAACTTAATTTGTTAAGGTGTTTCAAGTTGAAAAAATCACCTTCATCTATTGCCAACTGAATCACTAGTAAAAAATCCCCTGTTTTTCAACCAACTCGCCTTCCCCTTGACATCATCTTCAACTACATTTCAATTGTAATTTTTTGAATATTTAAGAAAATTATTGACAATTACCAAGTAAATTGAACTACCTATTCTTTTGGTGGACAAATGAAAACAAATCCCAATTATTTCAGAATTCATGGAATATTTTTAGCACCCACATGGTCTACAATTGAATTCTAGTTGAAATGTTGACTTGGAAAATTACATAATCTATAGTCAAGCTTCCCAAGGTGGTGCGTTGACAAAGAAAGTCACATGTTCAACTACTTTTGTCAATTACAAAACATAGTGATGGATGATAGATCACACATGGATGGATGACATTGAGATTGGGACTAATGTCTTCATTGTAAGTGCATGGTAGGATCATCTCTTGATTACAACTAGAAGTTGAAAGGCAAAAAACGAATGTTGGGCACTCTTACTTACTATGTCAACACTTCAATTACAAGTGCTACTTAATAAACATGACAACAACCATTGTGCCATGTTCTACAAACATTGGTATGTGTGGTTTTGGTTTTAAGAAACAAATATTTATTGAAGTTATCAAAGCCAACAAAACCACAATGATGAAATTATGTTCCTTATCTTTGAAAGACCCAACATGTAGATTTTGAAAACTATCAACTTAATTGATGATTTGTCAGAAACATTCAAATCTTAAGTCCCATGATAGATGGTGGGCAAAAATGGCTTAGCTTCCAAGAAAACATTATTCACATTAGGATGTGGCCTTTCACCTAGGTCCCTATTAAAAGAAATTTGGCATTGAAAAAATAATAATAAAACTAATTTTCTCTATACTTCAATGTGTAAAAAAAATGGACAAGGATAGCTTGATGCCCAAAAAGAGAAAGGATATTTTTGTCAATATAAGCATTGTTATTAATAGAAAAAGGCTAAAATGTAACCAAATTATTTGTGACTACATGCAACTAATTGTTGTTTATAACTAACATTGGTGACATTTGTGACCAAAAATCACATCACACATTTTTTGGTCAAATTTTATGACTATGTCACAACTATTTATAAGTTTTTCATTCTTCCAATGGAATGAATTTTCACATTATTTTCATCTTAGAACGCCTTTATATGGCCCATTAGTTGCAAAAGTGACCAAAAAATGGTAACTAATACTTATTTACACATTAAGTTATATGTGTTACTAATTTTGTATAGGGTAAGTCATGCATTTTATGTTATGGTAATTAACAATTATGTATAATAAGCCTTACATATACATTATGTACTCCATGTTCATAATGGTATATATACATATATACCATTATGAATATGGAGTAAACTAGGCATGGAATAATTAGGCATGGTTTGAAAAAACTATTATTGTATATTAGCCTCATATCAAGGTATACGTAAAGGTGGAAATACATCAATCATCCATAGGTGTAGAAAAAAAAGTACAACAATTATCGTAAAATTATTGTAATTAAATGAATTACCAAAAAAAGTTATAAATAATTATAAATAATCAAATTATTTAAAACTTAAAATTTATAATTAAAATCCATATTTAATCTTTTTACACTCATCATAATGTAATTCAACTAATCAATGTAATTATCATCATTACTGTAAAATGAATATATCTGTTATTTATAATTACTTATTTATAGTGAATAAATATTCTTTCACCTTAATTTTTTTTTTTTACAATGCTAGAAACTTATTACAAAAACTATATAATATGTAATTGCACTTAGTAATAATATTAATAACTTATAATTTAGATTAACATTATAATTCTTATGGTAATTTTATTATAATGTGAATAATTAATGTATTTATTGTATGTAAAACCTCTAATATTTTATTGAAAGTGAATATTTATTAATAAAATTTAATTTTACATTATTTTAATGTTTTACAAAGTAATAAAAATGATTAAAATTATAATCAAATTATTTTAATCAAATTAATTATTATAAAACCATTTTATTTGTATGAATTATATTAAAATTTAAATAATTATATCATAAATAATTATATAATATTTTTAAAAATAATACATTATAGTTAATTTGGGATCTAATTTTTTTACAATAATTATATTGTAATTAAAATAATGAATGTAGTTATTATAAATTATTGTATTTATAATTTATAATTACTTATTTATAGTTCAAAATTATTAACATAACAAAATATTCACATTAATTATTCATATTTTTGTAGCAATCAAAATTAATTACTACAATTATAATAATTTAATGAAAGTTCATGACTATATGTTTGGTGTATAATTTTTGAATTTCATCATTACGTGCATACTCTTATTAAAATGGACAATCTTAATTTGTAAATGTTTTTGTCACATTGATGATTTCACCATATGTTTATGACATTTGAATAGAATATAATATGTAAAAAATCAAATGCGATGAAAAAATGAGCCACCCTATCTTGTAAACTACCCACGTGTCATCTTTGTGGATCATGATTTAGTTGTAATAATTTATTGACAACCTTTTATAGATATGGTAGGATCACTCCCACTAGAAACACCCAACATTTCATTTTCAAACATGTGAAACATACTTTTGAATACATTTTGTTATCTACATGTTTATGTTATTTACTTCCATTCATTTGTGTGTTTTGTCATTTACGATCTTCAAAAATCAATTTTCCATTGTTCTTTTTTAGTCCTTAATCCTAATGCACATGAATTTGTCTAGTTAAATGAGTCTTAATTCCCTTTTCAATATCATCCTTACTGAATTTCTTACATACACATGGTCAAGATCAATTAATGCACCTTCATAATTTTTGTCACAAGATGTGTCAAACCATTAGCTTTTTTAGGAACCAAGGTGTGGTTTCAAGAATTTAGAATCCTTAATAAGTCTTAGTACAAGACCTTATAATTATCTGAAATATAGGAAAATTTGGAAGGGAATGAATTAAATCCTTTTGAGTTGGGAATATGAATCCTTGATTTTGTAAGAACATTTACTACCTAATAGTTTTTAGAAAATTGGATCCATGATTTAGAATCCTCAATTTTTCATTAAGACATGCAATCTTGTGTTAGGAATTAGATTCTTGGGTTACAACTCCACTTTTGTTTTATGAAACCCAATCTTGCATATATTGAGCTTAATTAAGTCTTATATTTCATTTTTCAAGCCTACTTCAAGAGTGTGGTTCCTAGACTAACAATATTATGTCCTATATTGAGAAAATTTCATTCCATTTTTACCATTGTATTCCTAGGGAAAGTACGAAACATCATTGAAATACAATAGAAAGTTTTGGCATTAAAAATGTCTCACCATTTGTCTCCAAGGTTCTACAAAGAGTTGACCAACATTTTGCCAAAACAAAGCACAATAATTCATGGTAGAAAAGAGAATAGTAGGGTAATGTTTCATGTTACCACATTCATCAATAGGTGAAACATTCATTCCAATTGGCATAAACACAAGAAATCATGACAAGCTCTCCAATGTCGCATGTGAGTATGCTTCAACAAACTAGTGATAATTCTTGAACGCTTGCACATGGAGCAATGAACACACCCATTTCAACTATTGAATCACGTGATCATATACCAAGTCAAACCCAATTTATTGGCCCAAATGCCCCAACAATGCATATATTGGCTATATTTCATCTAAAATTTGGTGTATGGTGCGTATGTGGAATTTCTATAATAAAAGGTTTCCCCTAAAAAGTGAAGGTGCCAATATATAACACATAGGTGATGGTCATTGTTCCTTTTTAGGAATTTTTGTTTGTAAAAACTATCATCCCTAAGAAGATTTAACCAAATTTGGCTAGAAACCAAATATGAAGTACAACTCTTTAATCATTTTAAAATATTTTTGACTACACACTAAAAATCAAATATTAGAATGGTGATTTTTATTAAGTTTTTTCTTCACTTATGGTCTTTGAAAACCTCCAATAATTAGCTATGAAAGAAGGTAGTTTATTTGATTTGTTTGTCACATTGAAATTTCCCAAACCATGGTGCGTCTTGTCATGTTCTTGGTGTTGTTGGAAATTTTTCAATGAATAAGGGTGTATCAAGTTGGTTTCATAATGTTTCAACTTATAATGAAAAAGTTATTGAAAACAAAATTTTCATTGAAAATTCATTTAAATAAAAAAATTATAATGAAATTTGGGCACACTCTTGGTATTGTTAGAAAACTTTCAATTCATAAGATTTAATGAAGGCGTTTGGATTTGCAAAAGTCCAATGGCATTTGTGAAAAATATTGAGTGTTGAATAGTTTTTTTTGTTTGAAATTCAATGAAATTACAAAAATATGGTTTTGGAAGGAAAAAATGGGTAACCAATTCACATTGAGGCCAATGACATAGGCTACACTATTACATTTGAATTATAATTTTTCATCAACAATCATTGTGGAAGAAGTAATAGCAAAACCTCTCACAAAATCTAGGTATGAAAAATGAGACTACCTTAGGAAGGGGAATGGAACCTTGGGATTTAAAAGTAAGATATTTCTATGTTATTAAAGTTTTGCTTTCATTTTACATGTAGAAGGTGTCAATGGCATTGTAGTGAATGTAGACAACCTTTATTTTGACATGTGTTGTTATTATAGGTGAAGGTTCATCTAGGCTAGCCATTCTTTTAAGTGTTCCTCCCCTCTCCTTATTTAATATGCTTCTCACAATTGGCGGGGGGGGGGGACAGTTAAATTACTTGATTTCTTCTTGTTCCCCTTGTGACTTGCTCTCTTTGGAATATTTTTAGTTTGCCAGGATTCGGGTCTTTCCATCTTGTACCTTTTTCTCCCCCTTTGTTGGGTTCTTTGCTTTATTGATAATTGATAGGTTTTCATCATTTTTTTCATGTGATGTAATAGTCAAACTTAGACATTCAACCTATTAAAAATTTCTATAGTCTTTTATGTCATGTAATCACACATATGTTAATTTCAAATTTCAACCTAGAAAAGATGAAACCATTATTACTATATTCTCAAGTCTTGGAAAGCAAAGGTATTGTGAATCTAAAGTAGAGACAAAGTTTATTATGACATATTTATCATGTTCTTTGCAAGAAAAGCAAGGTTATCCTAAATGCAAAAAAATACTCAATTATGAAGTGTCACTGGTGTATGGAAAATCATTAGGATGATCATCAATTAAGATGCAACATATAAGATTATCCATTAAAATCTAACATAATGATCATCAATTTGAAATCACATCAAACATTGCAAGTTAAAAACATTTAAATAATTTTAATTTTGCATTAGTAACAACTAAGTATGACATGGCATTAGAATAAAATGCATCTTAGTTCACTATGGGTTTCATTATATTTTGAATGTATTTGAACATTTTTGCCTGGTGAAATTATTTAACCCTCTAATGAACAAGGACCAGTTGCTACGAACAATGAATTGTTTTACTAGTATTTAGTGAAACAAGGTTACAGTCAAGTGAAATACAATTTTACCAAGCCATTCACTTGCTAATTAATTAACTAATGAACATGAAAATCAATTAAAATTAAATTATTGATAATTTCTTTTTTTTAACCTATTATTTATTGACACATGTCACTACCTAGGCTAGGTTAAAAACCTAACCTATGTAGGTAGGCCTCGTAATCAACCTAGGCACTTGTTTTAGGGAACTAGATAGGGGAACATTCGGTCAACTTACCATTGTTGACCACATACAACACCATTCATAAGGTTTAATCCTTTGACTTTTAAAATGGAGGCAAACACTTTTACCATCAAGCCAACCCACTTGTTGTGATAACATGTTACATTACATTTTATTTATCAAATATTTCATTTAAAACATTACAAAAATATAAGCTTTGAAAATTCATATTTTATTGAGATTTTGTTCAAATGAAATGATTCGAGTTTACTTTTTCAAAAATTTCAATAATGTACATAATTACATTCATTTCCTTTTGAAATTGTAAAATCATTTGAACAAAAAAAAGTTGAATATCATTATTCAACAACATTTCAATGACCATTCTTTTGAATTTAAAAAATAATTAAATGGATAAGATTTGTGTTAATATAATATTACCTATGTTAAACTATTTTCAATTATTATATGATTTTTTTCATTAATTTAAAATATTTCACCCTACATTATTTACAGTTATTTATGGTTATTTTCAATTTTTTTGGTTATTTCACCTTATGCTACTTTTGGTTATTCTAAATTACTTTTGGTTTTTTTGGCTATTTTATGTTTTTTTGGCTATTATAAATTATTTAATTGTAAATTACTTATAGTTATCATAAGTTACTTTTGGCTATTCTAAGTTATTTCATCTTAGGTTATTTTGATTATGTGAGACTATTATTGGTTACTTTTGGCTATTGAAGGTTATTTCACGTTATGTTATTATTGACATTTTAGGTTATTATAGGCTATTTCATCTTAAGTTACTTTTATTTATTATAGATTATTTCACCTTACATTATTTTTGGCAATCTTAAACAATTTTGATATATGGCTATTATTTTTTTTTTATTGGGGCTATTGGTGGTTATTTTATTTATGACTATTATATTAATGGTTATTGATGGATATTCTATTAGTGGATATTGGTGGCTATTTTATTAATGATTATTAATAGTTATTTTATTAATGGCTATTATATTAGTGGATATTTTGTTAATTAATACTAGTGGTTATTAGTGGTTATTATATTAGTGACTATTGGTGATTATTCTATTATAAATTATTTTTGGATATTCTATGTTATAATATTGTAGGCTATTGGTAGTTATTATATTATAAGTTATTATAAATTTTTCATAGGTTATTTTTTTCTATTTTAAGTTATTTTACCTTATGTCATTATATTTATTTTAAATTATTTTAAGTTATTTTACTTAGAATAAAATAATTTATAATAACTTAAAGTATAACTTGAAATAAAATATATTAACTTAAAATAAAATAACCTAATGTTAGTTGAATAATTTAATTTAGAGTAATTTAAAAATTTATAATAAGTTAATTCAGATACATTAAGGTAAAATAATGTACAATAGTTTAGGGTCCAATAATTTATAATAACCTATAATTATTTATAATAACTTAAGTAGTTTAAAATAATATAAGGTATATCATAAAGTAACATATGTTAAATATTTTTAAAAACATAAAAATAAACCTATTTACTACAATAAATTAAAATAACGAATTATGTTAAATAGTAATGAAACATGATGTTTACATAGTGACATTATAGTGAAATAACTTTCACTAGGGTGAAATTAGTAAAATGCAGTGAAGTTATTTCACTTTTAAAGTCCCATAATGATTTAAGCTAATGAACTACACCCCACTTTTGTAGTAGTGTGGAAAAGCCTATTTTTTTGCATTGTAGCAAAGGGATTTGAGGCCATTGGAAAGATTAATAACATTCTATGATTGTGAGCTTTAGATGTAAAAATATCATCTCAAGAGGGAATAGATTTGTTGACCTTTTGTTGCACTAAAGAATCAACAGTTAAATTTTCTTATTTTCACAAAAAAAATCTTTTCATCACCATTTTCAACCTTCATCCTTGATGGACCAACTTTTTAATCCACTTGATATAACATGTACCAACAATCATATAACTCCAATTTAATGACAAAAATTCAAGTAACATTGTGGGCAAGTGTGGATTTTTTGGCCCTTGAAAGCTTCTATGACAACCATTCAATGAATGTACTACCTAATGTATTCAACTCACAATGGGAATATTTCATTACAAGTCATGGTTACGATGGTTGCCCACAAAACTCTATTGATGGTTCTAATAATAAGTAACTAATGTTATCTTCTTTTCGGTAAGTTGTTTGATGAAGGTCCCTTATGAATATCATTAGACATCTTGACAAGATCATGTTAGATTTAGTTTCTCCCAGACTTTGAAATCATTGCCATGATTAAGTAATTCAAACTTCAAACACATTAGTTCAATAAATCATCCACACAAGGTCACCACCCACATTAAGAAGGCATTTAAAAAAAATTCAACTCCATGATTTTTAGCCCATACTTCAAATGGATAAATTATTCACCTCTTTCTCTATATAGAATTCTAACAACCCAATACAAGTAGTTCATGTTTTTGGGACTTTTAGACGGTTAGGATCTTGTTCCACCTTGAAGAGCCTTGATAATATTTAGCCTAGTTAAGAAAGGAATATTTTTTCTGGATGCTTAAGCTCTTGCTACCTTTGGTGTTAGTGTTCTGTAATGTGAAAGGGGGGGCTGTGTACTTATTGTGCAATCTGATCTAATCTTGGATTTTAGGCATAATTGCATCAACCGTTTTGTGGTGACGGCGCCCCATCATTGTTGCATGGAAATGCATGGCCGACTTGTTTTCTAAGCTGTGTGGTGTGTGCAAGATTGGGCATGGCGGC
>Ga0116227_10014706_pt1 | contig 11831 bp, 11 predicted proteins | sample S1TSphgellanicum_FD_89693 | JGI IMG/M metagenome (GOLD analysis project Ga0116227, IMG submission 89693) | Host-associated microbial communities from peat moss isolated from Minnesota, USA - S1T2_Fb - Sphagnum magellanicum MG | ecosystem: Host-associated > Plants > Peat moss > Unclassified... | reverse complement strand
TTTTAAATCAATTTTGGTTTAATTTCAAACTAATTTCAACACAATTTTGGATATATTTGATTGAAATTTTCATGTCCTTTGTTTGATTTGTCTAAGGCAAATTCACCCCAATTGGTTTTTGGTCTAAATGTAGCATATTCACAAGCAAACTTTAGGTGAAAATTTTAATGATACTATGTTACTACAAAATGTGGAAGGATGCTAGTCCATGAGCCTGTGAGCATGAACATGAGCAAGTGAGTAAGACTAAATCTTTTTAGAATATTTTGTCCATGTCAACATAATATTAGGAGAATATTTTCTAACATACAGGATGGAATATTTAGTGACATGGAAGAATATTCTATCACATGTCCATGGATAAATGATCTTTATGGATGAAAATATGGATGAACGTTATTTTGAACGTTGGCAACAAATTCTATTTTTGAAAAAAAATGAATAAAAAAATAAGGTGGAAATAATTTATTTGTTTCTTTCAAAAACAATTCAACACATGAAATGTTCGAATCACACTTTAAACTCATATTTCATATTTCCTTAATATGAAATATATTCAAGCTTCACCACATCTAAACCATATAAAATGTTAAATTAAATCCAATTGAGCCACAAAGAGGTATGTGCCAATCCAAACACTATGTGTTCACCACCAAGAGGTGTGTGCCCACTAAGAACAAAAACAATGTGCGGTAGCTGTTAGCAATACTTTTTAGCAACTATTAATCAATTAGATTAACATGGTATCACTCGTTGGGTCTTGCCCAACACCATCATTGCAAATACCATGTAAAAACAACAATTTGAATTCTTGAACTTTTCGAGATAGAAACATGATGACATTTTGATGAAGCTCTTTAAAGAAACAACATATTTAAGATTCCAAAATCATTGCAATTTGCATTTCCAACATAAAAAACAACTTTATAACAACAAATTACAAGGAAAAAATGCATAAAACCACTCCTACTAACACTAATTCAAAGTGTATGTTATTCATTAATGAAAATTCATTCTCCCAATGGAATTACAATCTTTAGTTTTTATGAGTCCACTCCTTTTCCTACCACTCACACACCTCCCCTACTTTCCTCCAAGTCTCTTTCAAGCACTTTGTAAAAAGAACCCCCTTTACTACTATTGATTGTCCTTAAGTAACTAGAAATAATTATAATTAACTTGTGAGCCTTTCTCATCATTGGGTGTTGAATTTTTTTAAAAACTCATAAATTTTTCAAATTAACTTTAATTTGAACGTTTGAAAGGTATATCTTATAGCCCTTGGAAAGATCTTTCCAACACCATACTAATCGTTTCAATCAGAATTGATTTGACTTTTGAAATTGTCAAAAAAATGAAGCCCAATAAGCAATTATAGTATTTTGGTGGGTAATTTTAATAGATAACCTAGTAAGCCATTTTGCTACTTTGGTAGGTATTTTCTTTGATTCCTTACATTAATTGTAAAATACTAATCAAAATTATCCTTTTAACATTTGTTTCTTCCTTCTATTATTAATAATTTTTTCACCTAATAGTAGCCCACAACATTTTACATTGTCTACACCATTTTCAAGTTATTTTTTATTTTCATTCACTTTCTCAACCTCTTGCATCTACCACCATTCTTACTACTTGCAAAATCAAATTGCATTTTTTTCCCTTTATTATAAATTTGCTTGATCTATACAAAAAATTGCATTTTTTCCACCCATACTTCTTAGTTACATCGTTTTTACCTCTACGTTGTGAACTTGCAATCTTGAAACCTCTATTTTACAATGGCAAGAGGAAAATTGACACCAATTTTCACACCAAACACCTTGGAGTCAATGATTGAATATACATGAATTTCAAGCATATTAAATAGAATATGTGAGATGACAACAAAACCTTGGGAATATCCAAGAAATGACATTCGGTCATTCTCTTTGTAACATTTGCTGGAAATAAGAACATGGGGAACATAATGAAAAAGGGCAATTGACAAAATAGATGAATGGGCAGCATGACAATGGGTGAATGCAAAGATAAACAAAGAAAGTTTCGCATTATTAAAACAAATTATAAACATCCCAAAGGAGGATATGGAACACTACCATTGGGCAATGTTTATACATGCCATGGATTTCTTCAAAGAACGCACGAGTTTGAAAAAGTTAATTCTTGAACATTTTTTCACAAAGTTATTCAACTATTTGTCGACAGAAGATTTGGTAACCTTTGGCAACCAACTATCAATAGAATTTATGAAATTTCAAAAATAATTCTATGCAATTTTAGGCATGTAAACTTGGGTGCCACAAAAAATTTAAAAACCTAAAAGTAATGATGATATCAACATTTTGAACTAGCTTAAAAAATGATTACAATTTTTATTAAAAAAAATATTAAGTCAGTTAGGCATTTAGAATTGATGAAGAAATTTAATTATTTAAAAAAAAAGGTTTATATAATAATAATAAAATTTGGGTGCAAAAAAACAATAAAATTTCCTTTGAGTTTTTACACTCTATGAAAGCCTACAAATACAAAATACTTAACAATTGTATCCTTGGAATAAAACATAAACCAAATATTTTTAAAATTCATATGGTGAATATGGAACCTTTTGATTTGAAGTTCTATTCTATAGAGAATTGTACTTGATGACATTGAAATTAAATGGGAAAGCTCATTGAAGTCGAAATAAAATTCAAGTGAACAACAAGTGATAATGATAGAAAACAAAAAAATGCATTGATAAATACATGGGGCCATTGGAAACCTAGAATAAGACAATTAGAACCTTGGGGAATAAAACATAACTCAAATTAGGTGATATGTTAAAACACGTGGGACTATTGCTAGTTACATTGGATTTATATTATGCAAGATTAAAAAAAATAAAGACCACATGACAAATAATTACAAGGTTCAAATAGGAGAACATACAGAACACTTTTATGATGTTTATCAAATAGTGGTGTATTGCATATAAAAATGGTAGTGAATTTGGAAAAATGTCCATTGATAGGAAAAACTTGATCTATTTAGTGGACTTGTAGTACGTGAAAAGGAAGGTGAAGGTATTTGTAAGATCATCAATTTATTAAAGATTATATATTCACTTTAATAATTCATAAAAAAAATGCAAGTACATTCTTTAAGTCAATAGATGATTAATAATCTAATGTTTCAAAATAACTCCTTGAACTATTTGAATATTAGGATCAATATTCCATTTTTAATTATATTTTAATTAACATCCTTATATTGAAATCATTATTGATGTTTGTCGTTTTGAACTTGTACCAAAAATGGCCATCATACTTCATGTCCATTCTTTGCATCTAACCAGGATGGCCATTTGGATTATCAATAAGGGGGAGGTCAAAGAAAACATCACAATCAAAAGTGGATGGAATGCTAAAAACATTTTTGTTAAGGGAATAGGCATATTACATAGTTTTTGGGCTTACAAGGCATTATGGATAAGAATAGGCCAATGGACAATTGGGGGTTTGAATTTTGAATTCTTGTTGAGTTTTGTTTTCTTGTCATGTTGATGGTGACTTCGAGACTACTTAAGAGTGGGAGTTTTGGGAAATTGAGGACATTCATAGATACACTTTTGGAGTAAGAACCTTTAGGTAGGTACTTTGTAGAAAAATTACAAATTTTGGTGTTGAATACTACATATTTGATTTGTTGTTTGATTGCACTTTCATAAAACATGGATTTTGATGTAATTTTGTTAACGTCTTCAGTAAACATGGAGAGTATAGACTTTTTCGTTAATTTCCATATTCAATTTGATGTGTGAACCATTTGTGATCTTAAAACATCATGAAAATGAATTATAATTTTGTATATAGTTTTTGACATTGTATTTTGGGTTACAGATTATGGTTATTAAAAATAATCATGAATATGGTGTATTGATGGATTGTAGATAAATATGTGTTTAAAATCAATGTAAAGTTGTGAATGAATGTACAATTGTAATGCATATATGTTGTTATAATAAATGTGGAGTGGTTTTGGAGGAATTAAATCCACATTTACCATTCGGTAACCATCTTTTGGGGAATTTTTTCTTGTTTTGGATAGGAACATGAGGATTTTTTACATTTTCCATTGTTATATTGTAGATGAAGGTGTTCAGAAGAACGATTTAGTTTTAATTCAAATTTGGAAAGGGCATGTTAAAAAGCATCAGAAGTCTAAGTGATTGAAGCCATGAAGACTAGAGAGCAATCTACAGATTCTAAAGAAGAAATGATTGTGAAAAAAGATGAATCAGATGGTGACTTAATGGCAATTGGATTTGGAGGCAAATCATTGAGGTTTTGAAGGAAAAAAAAAACATTCATGAAAATGGAAGGGAGTATGTGGGAATTATAGAAACCCCATATTGGAATCTGATGTTGGATAGGCCTATTTTGAGAATAGAAGAAAGACATGCCTGACATAAGTTGTTTCTACCACAAGAGGTGGTAAGGCGTGAATTATGGACCGGTGGTTTTTAAAGAAGGCACAATTATAGATGATGATCTTGACAAAGAGAAATGCAGTTGAATACTCACCCAAATGAGTGCGTGCAATATACTTCTTAACCATAATCTGCTGTTCACAGTTGTAGAGATCAAGATGGAGCATGATCTTTTGTGGTACTTGATTAATCGTAAGAAATCTCAAGTCTAGAATTGATGACTAACCAAAGAAGGGATATTATAAAAGGTATATAATCTAGGTTTGTGTACCAATTTGCATCTTCAAATTATCTTGAACTAATGGAAGACTAGTAGGTCGAAGAAAACACCAATATCAATGTGCTTGAGGAGACTAAAGAAAATTACCTAAGACCATTTGAATATGCAGAGGCACAAGTGAACGTGTTGGATAAAGTACCATAATCATACTCACATCAAAGAAATCTACAATTGGATCAAATAAAGTACATGATCGAAACCAAGGATCATGAATTTGTGGATTCAAGGATAGCCAGATTACTTTTAAAAATTTGTCATTTTGTGAGGAAGGAGGACATGTAATCATGGATTGTCCTTTTGTGCCTTTTCACATTAAAACAAACATTGTTAGACAGGTGGAGATACAAAATGTGGTAGTGGCATTAATGGATCAACCATAGGAGCAAGAACCAAGAATTCTTATAGTCCAAAATCGATTGAAAGGCATGGAATTGGGGGGCCAATTGGAACCACATAGTCAATAGGTTCGTCCATGCATTTAGTTGAATATCAAAGGGGTATTCACATCTTCATTCTGCACCACAAAGGATACCGATGGGTAACCACAAAATGGGGCATTGTCAAACTTAAATCACCTTAGTTTCACCAAGAGTGTTAGAAGTGGCAACTACTAAAATTTGGAGACAACGTATTAGAATAGTTTATTCAACTGTTTAATATCGTAATACCAACCATAAGAGTGGAAACTATTGTTGCACTTGCCACAAATTTTGTTAGAATTAGAATACTAATTGGATTTGTAACAAATTTGGGTTGTGGATCGAAAGGGGTTTTGGTAAAAAGGAATTTGAGTAGAAGTTCGAGAATACCAATAGCAACTACCAAAGTTGTTAAGACACCTCAAATGGTGTTTACCAATCCAAAAATGACTACTCATGTAAACATGACTGCATATAGACCATCAATGAACTTAGTAATTGCTGGAAGGTACAAAAGTGTAGATGCTAGAAATCTAGGAAAAGGATATCGAGAACCATTTATCGTAACTACAAGAATCTTTGATAATAAAAATGGTCATTATGTGAGGCCAAACATGGTTGCTCTGAAGTACCATGACTTCAAAAAATATGTTGACCCATATGTTCATGTTAGAGTGTTCAATTCTGTAGTGAAAGCAAATCGAGAAACCTTTGAAAAAATATCATCAATTTGTTTAGTTATACTTTAAGAGATATAACATTAGACTAATGCCACAATTACATGTCAGAATTTCTTGACTGTATTTTTTCAGAACTTACACATGCATTTTGCAAACGCACTTAAAGACTCAGAATGATGAACAAATATACATGGAGCTAAAAACATGAAGCAAGACGAGATTAAAAAGGGTGGAGGTTTACTATGAGAGGATTCAAAAGTTGGTTCATAGTTTACAAATACCAACCACATATAATTTATTGATTATGTTTAGGGCGAACTTGCTTTCATACCTTAGAATTGCAACTCCAAGGATGAAGTGATCAACATTATAACATCATAAGGAGGTAGCAATGTTATGTGAAGAAAAAATAATTACTGCCGCAGCAAGGAACACACTTTCAATACCACATAACATTAAACAAGCGACACCATCAAAAACACATAATAATATAGGGAAGATTGACAAGTATTACACAAATTGTGGAATGAATAATCACAATGTGGAAACATGTAGAAAGAAGAAGGAATAGACCATGTTGGTAATCATAAAAGCAACAAAATAAAGTCAAAACCATAGAAGACATTTTCATATGCATGCCACATCTGTGGTTTGAATGGACATAAAATGACAGACTATCCAAAAATTACTAAAATGCAGAAAATGTTTCATGGAAAATCTATGACAATAGCAGAAGTTCAACATGTTATTAAAATAAAAAGTCACTACAAGTGTGAATGTGATGGATGTTAATGTTACAACAAGAAGTAAGGCAACTGAAGAACAAATGTTCAAGGATAGATAGCTAAAAAAAGCAAAGAGTGCTACTGACTAGGAGAAAGAAAAACGGTTGAAGAAGTCAATGGTGGACATAATTCAACAGATTCAAAAAACACAAACCCAGAAAAAAGGCCATCCACATCCATGGAAGGATAGAACACAACTTGGCTGAGTATGCCAAATACTATTTTTGTAGAAACATATAAATTTCAAGAAGTAATGAATTCACAAAAAAAAATGATTACAATAGAAATTTTTTTTTAGGATATTAGTAAGCGGATGTTAGAAACAAGTTATACTTTAAACTTGGGACAATTACTTAAAATAACTCTTAAGTTTAAAATGTATATTTGGCAAAAGTTAAAACCAAAGAAAACTCAGAGTTTGAGTATAACAACCACATAGAAACAAGTTAGTTTTTTAGTATTAAAGGTAAGGACACTTGCTATAGCAATAAATAATCACATGGCAGTTATCCAATTATAGATTGGGAAAAATACATTAGAGGATGTGTTGTTGGATGGAGGTTTTGTAGTTAATATCATCATAGAACAGTTGAAATTGAGGTCGGGGTTTCTAAAGCCTAAACTTGCACCATATAATTTGAGGATGGCAGATCAAATAATCACAAAACCAGTGGCTTTGATTATAAATCTGAACATATATGTTCATGACATTCCCTACATAACTACATCATAACAATGTGGTATATTCTAGTTATTCCATGTTGTTGAGAAGACCATGGTTGAAAGATGTTAAGGTGGCACATGATTTGGGGAGTAACACTATTACCATACAAGAGGATGGGACAATCAAAACAATTACCATCACCAAATGTTTGGGAGGTGAAGTAAGAAAACCAGAAGTGTTATTATGTTATGACTATCAAAATGTATCATAAATGAAGAAAAAGATATCATGTTTGTTACAAAGTTATAGTTTTTTTCAATAGGAATAATTAGTTTACCTAAAACAATTAAATTTGTGAAGACCACAAATGTGGAGATCATAGATACTAGTGATAAGACTAGTAATTCAGAGCTAAAGTCAATAGTTAGATTACAAAACAGAACACAACTAGCAACAAATATGAACCAAAAGTAGTTTTGGTTGCCATCTCTATTTTTTTTCCAAAGCTGAAGCTGTTAAACTTGAATTGGGATTTATTTTTGTGCAAAGCAACAACTATTGTTGTCATATCCTTTCCAAATCCACAACATGTGTTGTTTCCATTTTTTCACTTAACACACACCCAGGCCAATGTTTTGGTCTTTGTTTCTCTCCAAATGCAAAGGCCAAGAATGCTTTTGCTACTCCTTTCCACATTCTCTTGACTTAAACTAATACACTCAAATTTTTGTAACTCTTCTACCTCCCTTAACTTCACTTTTGTCATCTAAATTGGGTTCAATATGTTACGAACCTAGGCTTTTTAAAGCAAAAGCACACACCAAAACTCTCACAAGCTCACATGAATGTTGCAAAAAGGGAGCTTGCACGCCTTCAATGCACAAGAAAAGTTTATGCACAATGGGTCTTCACACCACACAAAACACAAGATCTAGAATGAAATTAGTTTCATCCTTTGTTTAAAAGCAAAAATGTGTTTAATCCTGGTATTTTCCTTTTCTTTTCTTGTGGGCTTGTTGTGACTTTTCTGTTACTTGTCAATTTTGCCCAAAACCAAGATTCTCGTTCTATGGCTCCTACTTTATGGATAACTCTTTTGTGCCTTGAAAGGTTGATAGTGCTTAAATATGGGTGCTAGTAATGTTATTGGCCAATGATTTGGATGTGCAAAGATCAATGCTTGTTTTTATCATGAAGAATAACGCCCAGCTACCATGAATAAGCCAAATGATATTGCTCCCATCATTGATCTTACAATAGATTTTTCTTTTCCATATTCTACTTGGACAACACATCTATCTATGGAGGAAGGTAGTTTGTTTTGTTCTTTTTTGCAGTTACAAGATCCATTGAACCGGGATGCTTCAGATCGTGTTCTTGGTGTCTTCGGAAAGGTCTGGATGAGGAGGGGTGCATGGGCTTCATTCCATAACGTTTGGACTTGCTGTGCAAATGTTCTTGGATATTGAATGATTTCTTCACTGAAAATTATATGAAATCATAGCTGAAATTTTGGAATGGAATTGGAATGTGCCTTTGGTGTTGTTGGAAGGATCTTGATGAGAAGGATTAAATGGATTTTATTTGGTAAGATTTGGATTCAGAATGTGGGAGATATTGATTTTCAAGCAATTTTTGCCACTGAAAATTTAAATAAATTCCAAAAAACCAGGTTTTGGAAGGAAAAATCAGTTGAGGACGTGGTAACACTTTGGGCCAACCACACAGGCCGCACTAGTTTAATCTAATTTGAAGTTCCAATGGGCTCAGCAAATTGTGTCATAAGATTCCAGAATTCATCACTTTTTAGAATAGAAAGTTATAATACAAGTGCCAGGTTTAATGGAATATGAAAGATGTTTCAGCACCCTCAAATTTCCAGCTGTGTTGAGACTTAGGAAAATATTGCCCACACTTATAAGACTTCTTTTGCAGGACAATAAGTCATGCTGCCTTTGGGCCCTAGTTTGACCTAAGAATCCATGTTTCATCCTCAGTTTGAATTTTGCCATGTAGTGAGTGAAACTGGGTACTGTTTTGGGACTGTTTCATGAAACTGGGTATCAGTTCACAAGATTTGCAGGATTTTATTGTGACAAAACTTGATATCATGAAGAATATGATCACAATGAAGGTGTATGTGACACAAATCCAAAACTGGGCGTGAAACTCATCTGATGGTCAATTTAAGTGAGAAAACCAGTTTGGGCCCTTTTTGTTTCAGGTCTTGAATCCTGTTTGCCATCTTGACTTTTGACATCAACCCCATTTTTGGCAAAACTGTGGCCCAATACCCCCCAGTTTGATATACTTTACACATTACTCTATTGAGTCAAAAAAATTGGCTAAATTAATGTTGCTTATAGTTATTTCATAAAGAGATTTGTGCATGAATCATGATGGCATCATACGCACCAAAGGCTATGCCAAATGAAGGGCTCTCTATTTCCATATCCTAACTCTCTTGAATCTTGATTTATCTGTTTGATTCCAGAGGATTACCCACTTTCTTGGGTTATAATTTCTCTTCCAATGTTTTATTAAAATGTAGTTTATGAATCTACCACATGCCTACAAATTGTGCTTTTGGGCTGAGGTTTGAATCCTCAAATTCACTTTTCAGTAAAAATAAAATTCCAAAACAATCATGTTTGCCAAATGTTAAAGGTTCAAATACCTGCAATCACTCACACTTGAGGCATAAATTCTAAAATATACTTACTCTAAATATTCATAGCAACTTTATGAAGGCATAAAGTGCATTTTGACAAGAAATGTATTGTTCAAAAGTAAATCCTTTCGGTTGAAAATAATAAATTGTTTTCAAATTAATTACCAACATTGTACACATGTCTTTGCTTGTAAAAATATCCAAACCATGGATAGATTGGATATATTTTGTATTATACAAGATAAATCCCAACTAGTGTGAAATGGGAAAGATGCCAATGGGCCACTACCCTTGTCATGGCAAGCACTACAATCACACATTCAACCAGTGAAAATTCTGAAGGATATCTATGTGAAACCCATAGTTTCAAGAGTTGTGAACATTTTCCTCATATGGTCACATGTGCACCAAATTTTTGTAGGAGATGATCAATTGTATAATCAAATGCATCTTTGATGGCTAATTTGGAGCCTGGCTTTTGGTAAACAAAATGTGACACCATGTCATTAATGGTGGCTTGCATGGAGGTGATGACCTCATGAGGAATCTCCAAGAGTCTTTTCACAATATCCAATTCCCCAGACACTACCTGCGAAATAGGTAGTATGATAAATATGATTAACATGATAAATATGTTATCAACAAAACGCATAACTGCTCTAGTCCATGCAAGTCTTGGGGATTTTTCACTTTAAAAAGGCATTTTGACTATGCTTTAAGATTGAAATCACAAAACTACAACTAGTTTTTCAAATGTTTTAAGTTCTTGAAGCCTTTCGAAACATTATTTGTTTGCACTATCAAATTGAAGGTGTCAACCAAAGTTTATTACCTCTAAGGATTATAGTAACCACATTTAGCTTTGACCACGGTGCACAATCAAATTGTAGTTAACCCATGATTGGCAATGACAAATTTTTCAATGTTGACAAGATTTACATTGAAATCTCTTGTCACTGGCATCAGGGAACTTAAAGAAGCACGACTAATGAGTATCATTTCACCCAAGAATTAGATGGGTTCATTTTTTCATGCAAGAACAAACTAGCTGATAAGTTCATTTATCCAAAGCTATGCAGTTTTCAAACCAGGGTGATCAACAACACAATATATTACAATTGAGGACCATTCTATCATCCTTTCCCATGTGCTCAGATTGAAATGACCTAGGGGTGAGCAACATTGGATGGTGTATGTGAGCAACATTTACCAATGTTGTGCGGTTATTTGAATTTATGAAAAACCACTGGTTTCAGTTATTTCAAATCTTTAAAGAACCTCTGGTTTTGGTTATTTCAAAACCCTCAAAGAACTTGCACTTGTCATGAAAGAAACTGGTAAAGAAGCAGCAGGTTTATAAGCAGTTGTTTGTTTTCTTCTTCAAAATAGTGTGAACCATGGTCGTGTATATATATATATATATATAGTGAGAACTGGTTCGTTGATTTTTGTTAGCAATGAACACTAAGAACCGCCCTGATAACCGCCGAGGCTGTTCTTGTTTCCGATAACCGCCCAACGCTGGCATTTAGTATTAAGTACCTCTAATTGACTTGGCTTTCAAACGTATGTAAATGGAGCAGTAATCCAGCGTGACCCAGGAGTGAATCGAACCCACAACCACTTGCAAAATGGCCATGAACCCTAAGTAAGAAAACCACTGAGCTATGAAGGAAAGGAAAGCAGCGAAGACGCTGCGAGAGAGAGAGAGAGAGAGAGAGAGAGAAGGAGAGGGCGCGAGCAAGAGGGAGAGAGCGAGAGAGAAGGGGGGGGGGGGGGGGGAGCGTCCTTTTTTCTGGTAAAATGGGAGGGGGGGGGAGGGGGTGTTGGGGGGGGGGGGCTGTTGGTAGTGTTGGGT
>Ga0116227_10014703_pt1 | contig 11833 bp, 8 predicted proteins | sample S1TSphgellanicum_FD_89693 | JGI IMG/M metagenome (GOLD analysis project Ga0116227, IMG submission 89693) | Host-associated microbial communities from peat moss isolated from Minnesota, USA - S1T2_Fb - Sphagnum magellanicum MG | ecosystem: Host-associated > Plants > Peat moss > Unclassified... | reverse complement strand
GCCAACTTGCGGCACCTACACTGATGACTGGTTGGTCACCTTCAGCTTTCCTTTGAAAGTGTTTTAAATGATGCCACGTGGCACTCTGAAAATTTAGATTGCGTTTTGAGCCCTTAGGCCTACTTCCACTAATAAAATGTCTTTATTTGGCGGATACCACTGAAAGAGGGGTAAGGGTGAAAGGAGGCCAGGGTGAAGATAGGGTTATTTTAGGGATAACTCTATTATTATAAAAACGGAAATGAGTGAGTACATATGTGCCACTGAAAAATGTTGATCCCTAAAAATTTTGTCATAAAATGCGTACTTAACCGGGATGCGTACTTAAACGGGTGCGTACTTAAGTGGGAGGCTATTGTATTGAAATCTTATTGAACAAAACTGCTTGCCAGTTGTCTATTAGTTGCCCCTGTAATAGTGCCAATTGTAGATCAACACTTTTTGCTTAATTAGTATCGAAGATACATTCCCCTCTCCTTGCAAGTGTATACTTAGAACTAGTAGTAAACATTATCTTCAGTACTTTATCACAATGTTGAACATTTGAACCGTCTCCTTCTCTATGCAAATTTGTTTGACCCTAAGCTTATGTGCACAAGGTGACAAAGAACTGCTCCCTGAGCCCCCCTACCTCGCGAGATGCTAAATACCCCCTAATGAGCTCTATCCAGCACAATCTTTGGACCCTTAACCCACTGCCTACCCCACCACCAGACTTGACCACACCTCCAAAGCCAAGCCCTCCTTTCGCTATCAAAAGAACATCCCAAGCATTGTCATCTTTCCATCACTCTTTTCATTGTCGATTGGAGAACATCTAGCGTTTTGCATTAGAAACATAATAGTTCAAATATAAACTAAAAATAGCCAAATGTAGATTGGGTGTTTAGGGTCTCATGTTGTAAGCAATGTAAGGAAGTTTTTAGGGTTTGGTGGTGCAAAATGATGGTAGAAGCATTGAGTGCAAAACACTAATTGTCTTTTGTTAGAAAACACATTGGAGAGCGTGATTGTCCTTCATCAAATGACACATTGGAGAGTGACCTTCCCTTGAAAAGTTTAGGGTTTAAGGTTGCATTAAGTGTTGAGGTGACTATGTTAAATAGTCTTCTTCATAATTGTTGTGTCTTGTTTTAATTCGTGATCAAGTATGGAACCAACACAAAGAACGAAAATTGCACCTTTTGTTACTACAAATGTCATTGAGGAAAACAACATAGTACACTATGGGAAGATCTCCCACTCCCATTGTTATTTACAATGTTGAAGGTGAGCTTGATTTTCTTGCAATTCAAAATGACAATAGACAAAATCTTGATGACACATGAAAGCTTCACAATGGCATGATGCAAATTGGGGGGATGGAGAGTGAAGACATCTTTTGCAAGAAGCATTGTCGATTTTTGTGCAAGAAGACCCTTACATTGTTCGTTTGCTTGGAAAACAAAAATATATCGACATTGTGAAGATAGCAAAACAAGATGGGTAAAAGGGGTAAGCTTTCTATTATTTTATTTCTACCTATCATGAATTTGTTGTTGAGTGTGTTGTAAAAAATGGGTAGGATTTGTTGATTGCAAAAAAAAGGTCTTTGTTTGTTGACTTCATATAGGACCTTGGGGTTTTGCAGTTTGTTGTTTTTCTTTTGAAATTTAGGTTTATTGTGTTGATACAATTTGGGAAAGTAATATTGGACATCATTTCCTATCCACCTTGTTCTATACAACATGATAAAATTTTAAAAAATGATTGACAACATATTGTAGGTCTTGGGAAGTTTGGATGGTAAAAGTAGGATTTACAAATCAACAATGTAACAAAATCAACATCATTGTATACCTTGAGGAGGAGTACGAAACTCTCGCATTAAAATCACATTTCAGTGCCAAATGCACTGAATTCCCCATAAAAAATTAACCTTCCTTTCAATGTAAGTTTTGCAAGAATTATTACAAAGACAAGAACACCTTAAGTGACCATAGATGATGCAAGCTTGAAATACAAAAACAAGGAGTTGCTAAAGATGTACCTAACTTGGACCAAGTTTGAGGCAAAAGAGTTAACAAGGTTAAAGGACAAACATAGCAAAACCTTACTAAACAAAAGTAAGCAGCCGAATGATGATGCAACAAAATATCTCGATAAGAAGGCTGCATCAACAAGTTCAAAATTTCAAGACAAAGCACTACCACCTCCAAGCCCATACATCAAAAGGACATGGTGGTTGTTGAGTTAAGCAATGATGGAGACTTTTCCTCAATTCACTTCTAAGGTATGTATGATTCCAAACTTGGCATTCTTTTGTAAAATCTCTAGTTCATATAAAAGCTTAGCTTGTTGCATTTTTATTTTCCAATTCTAATCTACAAACATTTTGTTTTTTAGGTCCACTTTGCAAATGAAGATTTTTAACTCCCAGTTGTTGATCAACTAATTATTTATTTCCCACTTCTGTTTATAATCTTCATAATGCCCATGTAAACAATTTGTACCACAATTTTAGATTCCCAAATTTTCATTCACTTTTAGGTGGGATACTTGTAGGTGTTACCCAATCACTATAGACTACCTAAACCATTTTCCAAGCAAAGATGCCTATAACGGAGAATTTTGCAATTATAAAACCAATACACCATATAAGGCATAACAAACCATATGCATGTATATTTTTTTGAAGAGAAGTATTTAATTCTTTCTATGAGGGGAATTAAAGGCCTAGATTCATTTGAAAGCACTAAAAGATTCAACTATGTGTTGGCAAATCTATCATTGTTTTTGGATGGGCGAACACTACTGTAAAAAGAGTGTAGCACATGTAAGTAAGGTTGACATTAAAGCGATAGCAAGCAAGACAATTGAAACATTCACAATAAAAAACGTTTATTAACATTTTCTAAGAAAGGTACTGCTATGGAAGTACAAATGAATGGGCTTTACATCTTATTGTCAAAAACGAATAAAGTAATGGCCCTAACAATGTTTAAAGACCTTGAAGAAGCCCTAGCTTTCTTTATGAGGAAGGAACTGAAGGTATTTTAGGAAACACACTTGTTTCCCCATTTGGAAAATGGTACCTTTCTCCAACAATGAGTTTATTTCTTCTTATTCACTATCATTGTTTTGCATCCTAAGTTCAAATGTTCATTTGCAACCTAGGTTTTTATTACTTACATTCAATGTTCTACAACCTTGTTTTTTTTTTACTTGTATAGTCACTATTCTCCAACTTTGGTTTTTATTAGTCATAATCAATGTTCTGCAACCCAAGTTGTTACTATTGTAAGTCATTGTTCTCTAACCTAGGTTCTTATTAGTCACATATTGTGCATGTAGGTTGCTAAAAGGGTTGAAAGGACAACCACAATTTTTGAGATTGTTGCAAAGTTCTTCAACACATTGATTGAAGCTAGTTGTGGAAAGAACACCATGAAATGATTCATAGAGATGAAAAATCTTTGGGAATCCCTATAGTATTTGGGGGAAAAAAAAGTATGATGAGACAAGGCAAAGGTTGCATAAACATTTAGGAAGAAAAAAAAAGTATGTCCAGCAAGAATTATAAATTTATGACCAACAAGTTAACGGTATTGAAGAGAAATCCAAATGGGGTGGTTGCCTTTATATTAGCTATTGAAACACTATCCTTTGCAAACTAGTCCTTAATGCCCATGGCAGCACACAAAGGAAGAGTTAGAAATCATCATGAATTTCAAATCAAAATTTGATAAATATTTATGTTTTGCCATCTAAAGCCATGAGAATAATTTTACTTCAAGATGTTGATTTCTACTTGAGCATTGTCAACAATGATAGCAGATGACATCCAATCATTTGGCATTCTTTGTGATAGTGATTGCAGGATTGGATGGAGGTCATTTTTTCGGCATTTTTTAATTATAATGAATGCAATGGGTATTCCATTTTGCCATTCGTCAAACACCATCATAATGTATAGAGAGTATTACAAAAAACATGATGCAAGGTTAATAGGTTGAATGTTCTAGAATGTAAAAATACACAACTTCAAAAAATGGAAAACAATGCCATACCCTGCATTGATTGGTGCCAATTGTTGCATCGAATGCATTGAACTCCCTTGCCCCTATTTCATCATCATTTCACATTGCCATGTAGTTTGGATTCCCAAGGTGAAAGGGGTGTCATCTTGGTTTGATATATTGAGATTTAAAGGGGCATGTTCTACATAGTAGAAAAATTGACTTAGGATTTTCCAAAACCCACATTCTCAAACTAAATGGGTCCTTTTGACATTTTTGCTATAATTCATCCACCCATTTTTTTGCCAAGTTCTTGATATCAAAGGGCAAAACAAATGTGTCCCATGTAATAGGTTCATTTTGCAATGCCTATTCCTTAACATATGCCTTATGATGTGTGATAACTTGAGTAGGGGACAAACTTTGCCTTATTAGCTTCATGAGGTGCCTTCATAGCATTTGAAAGTTATGAACCCAAAAGTATGCCAGAATCCAAGAACACTCTTTCCATGGCATATTTCACTCAATTTGTTTTTATGTTTTACATGTAGATACATCAATTGACAAATATTATGGTCCAAGTATGGTTGTTTTGCGATCAAGGATCTTTGGCAACCATGTTTAATGGACATACTTGCCATTGTCTTCCCTATCCTAGTTTTTTGTTGTGATTATTGGTTGGATTTTGGGAATTCCAACAAGATTTTCTTCCCCTTCCTCTTGATGGATGTATTGTGAACTTCATTTCACTTCTACTTTTGTTGTGTAAATAGAAGAAGCTAGGGTATGTTTGTTGGAAGGACGCTAATTTTGTCTTTAGGTCCAAAGTTACAAGAAAATCTGCAGAACAATGATATTGGGAATGAGGTTTATATTTGTTGTGAAATTGCAACAATGAAAAATGAAGGAAAGAACATAATTATATATTGGCAAAATTAAAACATTTTAAATCTCCAAAACAAATACAAATTGCAAAACATAAAGTGTACATTTGACAATAGTCATGAGAAGACAAGTCATTTTATATTTTTTTGTTAGGGAAGTAGGCAATAAGGATGTAATATCCATGCTAGGATTAGAAAGATTACTATATTGGAATAAAGATCATGATTGCCTAATAACAAAAACATCTTAGTTGATAACTTTGTACAAAAAAATCTGCATGGTACTAGGCATGTGGCTCTCCAAAGACTTTACTCTTGGGAAAATGATATACTATAATGACAAGAAAGAATTCAAAACCAAGTTGTGGAAAAGGTTTAGAGGTACAACAACCTATGAATTATATTAAAGGTAATGATAGAAAATGGTGAAGGTAAATCAATACTATAACATTGGCCTGTATTTGTAGATATAAATTGTGTTTTGCAAGAAACTATTGACAAATGAATCAAGGTTTGTAGTTTCAAATTTTGATTTACAAACATGAAATTAATAATAGGAAAAGGAAGCAAACCAAATTCGCATTTTGTCATTGATTAGGAGGTGTAGAAAAATGAAGATGTCCATCTAAAATTGATTTGCTTTTCATTATGTTCTACATCAATAGAGTATGAATGAATCATTTGAGTTTTAGAAGAAAATAGTGTCCAAAGGGGAGTTAATAAAAAACATATCCGAAAATAGGTTGAGAACTATAACATATAATCATTGGTGCAAAATATGGTACATGTATAATTTCCATATAAAATAGTGATTTTAATTGTTATAAAAAACATTATAGTCCATCAAAACAAAACACTACAAAACAACGTAAATTTGCAAAGAACATAATGGCAGCCCTATTAAGTGAATGTTACATTATAGCTTGTTTTACCTATAAACAAGTGCTGCAAAATTTGCTTGAGGGTGCGTCAAATGTGTTTGGGGTAGATGACTTGACAAGGTCCTTTGTCTTCATAAACTTGCAAGGGAAGTTGGGGTTGTTCCAGTCCCATTCTACAAAATCTTCCAGACAATCCCATGGGATCATTGCAATTTCAACATTGGTATACAATCCATGACCACTTGTAACATGAGGTATGCCAATAATATTAGATCTTTGAAAAGGTCCAAGGGGAGGCTCTTGCACAATTGCCTTCAATGCTTACAGCAAATCCACTTCTCTAGAGGGAATGAAAGGTGTATCTTTAAAAATATGTGGGATTCCACCATCATCAAAGACCACATTGCACTATGGGTGTGCCATTACAAAAGTTGAACCCCACTTCTTCGGACAACATAAATTAACAGAGAGTTGAAATGGCACTTGGAAGATGAAAAACCCAAACATGCAAATAGGGGGTAGATGTAGGATTGACATTGGATTTTAGAATCAAGGAGACAATTATCCAAAAGTTTTAGAAGCAAGGATGCAACCCAAAACTTCTGCAAAATCTAGAGTAGACTTGAGAGAATTGAAACATTAGCTAAGATGAAAAAGAACAAAGCTACATGCACATGCCATCGTTCCAGTAACATATTAAAACTTCACATTTTGAAGCATCAAAAGAACAGCCAAAACCTGAAAAAAATTGCGGCTACCTGCAAAAGGTTTGGGTTGCTGCAATGTCTGGTCTTTGGCATGCCATGGACTTTATCCGCAATCTGCTAAAATTAACCAACATTTCAGAATCCATCTCTAGGCGGGTAGAGCTTTGTACTGAAGAGCAAAAGTTTGTTGTAGCCGATGGCAGAAAGCGCAACAGGGAGTCAACTGTGTTGGATGTCCTGCAGTCGATGATGAAGGGAGCGTCGGACAGTTGACGACGCTTGGCATGTTCTGCTGACGGCACACGGAGGGCCCGGCTCTGGGGCTGGGGTCAAGTCCGGCGGTGGGTCAGGAGTCCTGACACTGCGCTGGACAGAGCTCGTTAGGAGGTATTTAGAGTCTCGCCCCTGCCTCGCCTCCCCACTGCCCCCAAAAAACAAATTCCTAAAGTGATCCTCTTTCCCTTGGGCGCCACCAAAGTATTCCCAAAGTGAACCTCTTGCCCCCGCGGCCAAAGACTTTGCCTCCTCTGTAAACTTCGTTCCATGTGTCTTATCTCTACGTCACTGGTCCAATTATTATTTTTATCCTAATGTGCTTCCAGGATTATTTTAAAGCCTAAGGCACTTTGACTTTGGAGTCCATACCTGCTAAAGAAATTCGTAAGGTGAACCTCTTCCCTCGGCACTGCCGAAGGTATTCCCGAAGCAAACCTTTTCCCCCGGCGCCGCCAAAGTTATTCCCAAAGTGGACCCCTTCTTTGGAAACCGCCAAAGGCTTTGGCTCCTTTGTGAACTTTGCTCCATGTGTCTTACCTCTGGAGGTAAATGATCTATTTATTATTTTAATGCTAATGTGCGCCCCTTTGGAATCCCTGTATTATTTCCTAAGGTACTTTCTCTTCGGAGTCCACAAAGTCCAAGACGAAGCCCACAGCGAGCTTTCTTTCACGATTGAAAAAGCTCATGCAAAAGACCTGCAGACCCCACTCCGGATTCTCGAAGGTCCGGGAGTTCAAGGTTGTATCCATCTCGAGAGACTCAAGAAGAAAAAAAGACTCAAGGCACTCAATCCGATGTGCTCCACGAATCTGTTTGACAAAGCCATTTTTTTGCAGTAACAGTGAGATGAACAGTCATGAAGTTGCACCGGGAAGAGGGGTGTGGAGAAGATAGGAGAAGATGCCTACAAACTGGATAGCATTCAGGTGTTAACACCAAAAACTGAAATATGTTACTGAATATTTTGTTTGCCCATTTACAGGACTTCGTTGGTATAAGAAGTTTCTAAAAAGGCATGATCTTTGGTGACTGGTGAAAACGAATTGCATTTTGCAGACTAGGAATTATGATGGTCAGTAATTCAGTACACATGTATAAGATTATGGTTGTTTTTTTTATGAATTTGTGATGATTGGGGTCTGCAGAGCTTTGTAGCTCTATCCATCACGTGTGGATAAAAGCTACAAGAAGGTCGAGCTTGTATCCACCTCGAGGGCTCAAGACTCTCCGGTCCAAGGTTCTGAGTGACGAAGACTGTTTTTTCGCAGTAGCAAGTGAGATGAACGGACAGGGGGTGGCAGACTGAAAGAGGCGTGTGGGCAGTAATAGCAGCAGGATGCGTCGAGAGAGTTGTTGGGATCACAACTTCCTAATTCGGAATAGGAGTGGATCCCTCCACAATGTCAAGTAACCATACATGAAGTGGAAAGTGAGATCTGCAATTGGGGCAGGGCTCTTGCAAGCACTATCGTATTTCTGCAAGCTATGTACCATGATGCAATGTTCAACATCGAAATAGGAGTTCTGGGGTGATGTACAGTTGCAGCAGCCGTGATATTGTCAAGGTGTGGAGTTCTTGAACGACCCTTACTCCATTAGTGTACTCTCATGGTCTGCCTAGACTGAATCGATCCACGTTAGTTATGGCAAGGGAGTTGCCGTGGTGTAGATCAGTATTTTTTCTAAATGGATTCTGACAAATAGCCTTATGGCAACATGCTGCCTCAACTGGCAGCAAAAACCACATGCGAAGACACCTCTAATAGGGCCTATACACGCAATACAATGCTAAGGCTACTGCGAGTTTGGCTAAAGAGCCAGCCAACTCTCTAGCCGTCTGGCGATTTTGCCTCAAAAACACCCCAAAAATCTTAGTACATGTAGATAGTCGTGGCCAGACCCCCAAGATGGGACATACCGAGGACACTAGATTGATCACCGGTGTATATGCGCTTGCGTCTTATGTTCTGAGGTCTCCCTATGTTGTCATAGGTCAGTTGAGGGTCAAATTTCGCCCTCCTTCTGCTGGTTACTACTTTGACATGTTCTATGAAGCCATACAGAAGTTTCAAGCACATGTACCTCCTCAGCCAGAAGAATTTTTCGAAATCAGCGCAGAGGAATACCGGATGCTGATAAGGCGGATAGGTGACAGCCAGAATGTTGAATCCACCTGTTTGCAGTACCTTTGGCCTTCGGATAAGCTGTATTCTGTAGACCCAGGTTTGTTCCTCAGGTGTAGTTTGGATTTTACGGAGCTTTGTCGAGCTCTATGGACCAACAGGACCATGTTGACCTTACAGATTCAAGTGTCAGGAAAAGCACCGGATGTCTTAGCTCTTTCTCAAGCTTTCGACACCGATGTTTCCTCCCCGAGTCAATCGTTGACAATAGATCCAGCGGAAAAACAGATGATGGAAGTTGCCATTGCGATGAAGGTTGCAATAAAAGAAATTGCCTTTCTGCTATGTCATAACAAAGCTTTGCAAACTATTCAGATTCAAAGTGACAACAATTCTGATCAAGATTGGGTTAAATTGGTGCGACCACTGACTAAGGATCTAGATGTTCAGCAAGCAAATGTGGACCGTACCAAACTCAATCTCACAGTTCAGGGGGGTAGAACATCTACTCTAATCTGTGCTCTTATCTTCCATGAGTTGCTACAAAGTTCTACACTAAGAGAGCTCACAGTGGAAACCTTGGACCATTACGGTGACCTACTCGAAGGGACTCCCAGCTACGAACTGATAAGAGCATCGGTCAGATCACTGATTGCAAATGCGAAAGGGCCACAAGCAGATGTCCACACCCTTACCAAACTCAAGCTTGCAGATGAGGGATTCCAAAACCAGGTGGTATTGGTCCAACCACTAACCTTGGATAGCAATTGTGGGCATACTAAGCTGAATGTTAAGTTTTGCGGGAGTGGAATGTCTGCTGCAGTTTACAATCTTCTTTTCCATGTGGTGTTACAAAGTTCAACCCTAAAAGAGCTCACACTTGAGACCTCGGATGATTATGGTGATGTGTTGGAAGGTAGTCCCATCAGTGCACTGCTCCAAGCATTGGTCAGACCACTAGTTGCGGATGAAGGTGGTCAACAAGCTAATGTCACCCTTACTAAAATCAATCTTGCAAAATGTCAAAGCATCTCCTGCAATGCTTGCTGACATTTTACCTGAGGCCCTACGAAGAAATTCAACCCTAAAAGAGCTCACAGTTCAAATCTCAGAATCTTGTTGTGATGTTCTAGATGTGAGTCCCAGATGTGCACTGGTACAAGCATTGGTCAGAACACTGATTGGGGATCCAGAGGGTCAGAAGGCAAATGTTACCCTTGCCAAACTCAATCTTGTAGATGAGGCATTCCAAAATCAGGTTGTATTGGTCAGACCACCACAGGAGGATCATGATGCCCAGGATCATGATGCCCAGGAAGCAAACTTGGACCTTACTAAGCTCAATGTTACAGTTTCAAACTGTGGAATATCTGCTGCAATCTGTGATCTTATTTTCCATGAGGTGCTACAAAGCTCAACCCTAAAAGAGTTTACTGTTGAGAACTCAGTTCATTATCGCAACATGGTGGAAGGAAGTCCCAGTTGCACACTGATTTGAGCATTGGTCAGATCAATGATTGTGGATACAGATGGCCCACAAACCAATGTCACTTTACCCAACTCAATCTTGCAGATAAGGGATTCCAAGATCAGGTCACATTGGTCAGACCACTGACTACTGATTCAGATGGCCAGCAAGCAAATGTGGACATTGCTAAGCTCAATGTGACAATTTCGGGGGGTGAAATGTCTGGTGCAGCACGTGATCTTCTTTTCCATGAGGTGTTACAAAGCTCAACCCTGAAAGAGCTCACAGTTGAAACCTTGGACCCTAAACCCCAATCTGCATTGCTCCAAGCATTGGTCAGACCATTGATTGTGAAGGAAAATGGTCAGCAAGCAAAAGCCAACCTTACCAGGCTCACTCTTGCACTTTCAAGTGCCGGAGTGTATGGAAGCTCTCATGCAATATTTACAGAAATCGTACCTGCGTTATTACAGAGAAATTCCACACTAAAAGAGCTCAAAGTGAAAGCTCCACACCTCTATGAACTGAGGGAAGAGATGAGGGAAGAGAAGCTGTGTGCACTATTACAATCTTTGAAGGAGAACAAATCCCTTGAAATCCTTGACCTGTCTGAATGTCAAGGGATACTTACTCAGAGGGTAATTCCTACCCTTATGGATATCCTCTTAGTGAATTTCACTTTGAGACATATCAATTTTGGAGACTCTTCAATCTGGTATGGTGTGAAGAAACAACTACGAAAGAAATACTCTTTGAGGAAGCTTCCACTGGCCAAGGCACAGGCTGCAAGAGTGTTCTTGTGCAGTGGTCCATATGCTGGTATGTGCCATGGAATTGGTGTGATTCTTCACATGCTCTGTCTCACATGGAATTTGGAGGGCTGTTGGCCAACCTTTCATTCCTGTCCAAAAGCAGTCTTTTCTAACCAGCACAATCTTCCATAACTTCTTCAGCAATTGCATCTTGGGCTGCATTTCTAGATTTAATCCAATTGTTGAGATCCTCCAGATTTGCAGATAACCTGTGACAGTTTTAACATTCAAAAGCATGTAATAGATTTGAGAATGGTAGCAAGGGAATGGCAGTCTGGCTCTAGCATAACATGACAGCTTGAACTTTGATGGCAAGTAGACATAACAGCTCAATAAGGAGAAGTCAATGTGGACAGCCTTATAGTTTGTTGTTTTTCTTGAAATCCCCTTGCCATAGAGGAGTTTACGGTGCATGCTATGTAGCTAATTGGCATTTTGTTGGTTATGGATTCTTGCAGGAAAGACGAAAGATCCTCATCCGCTGTAGTGAACCTGTCAGCAAGTTTTGCAAAACCTATCTCAGTCCTTGCAAAGATCTTCTGATAAAATCTCATGACGGCATTCAAAAATTACGGCATGGACGCCTTCAGCTTGCACTACGCACACGTGGAATTGAGATCTGTGGCTTGAAAAACAATGCAGGAATAAGGTTGTCCATCTGGGATATGGGGGGTCAAGAAG
>Ga0116227_10014701_pt1 | contig 11835 bp, 13 predicted proteins | sample S1TSphgellanicum_FD_89693 | JGI IMG/M metagenome (GOLD analysis project Ga0116227, IMG submission 89693) | Host-associated microbial communities from peat moss isolated from Minnesota, USA - S1T2_Fb - Sphagnum magellanicum MG | ecosystem: Host-associated > Plants > Peat moss > Unclassified... | reverse complement strand
TTTTTTATCTTTTTTTTTTTTTTTTACATTCTTTCAATTTTTAAATTTCATTTAAAGAAATATTATTATTTGATCTATTTGTATCTTGTTTTGAACTTATTTAATAAATCAGACTTTTGTTGACATTTTGCCTACCAAATCAAGAATGGAAAAAAAAATAATGGAACAAAATGACATATAGTGAAATTTATAAAATTTTATCTTTTGAAAAGATAAATTTGATTAAAAAAAATTACAAAAAAAAATTTAATCATTGTCATTGGTAGTGTGAAGCAACGTGGAGCCCAAATATATATATGGTTTGACAAATATGGGACTTATGCCCCTAGCATTGCAACGTTTCCTTCACTATGGTTGTGAATTCCAAAGGATTGGTTTAATGGGTCTAATACCAAATTTGTAATTTGTAATTTATACTTGGACATAGTTTGCTCCATCCAATGTTGGAACTTCACAATATTTCATGTTTCAAATGTTGAGGTAACAACAAAAATGCCCACCATGAGTTTAGGTACAAGGTTCTAATGGATGTTTGGTTTCCATCATTGACTTCTAAAACACAACTTTCACTTTTGGAAAAAAATGGTACCAAATTGTTAAGAGGATAAAAAAGTTTTTTTATTTGACTTAGGACATGGTGGGTTTAATTCATGTGTTGGTGTTTTGGAATGTCATAAAATGCAATTACAATTTCCAAACAAATTTGTCATTGGTATCCTAATTTAAGTACTCAACAATTTTTGAAATGTAAATCTATCAATATTAAGCCACTACAAATCACTCAACCTTTTTTGAAGATTACAACCCATGTAGGGTGATTAGTTGATTTAATGACCTTTATTATAGGCAACTTGGCTATTATAGTAAATAAAAAATTGACATCTAGCTTAGTGATGAATTGAACCTACAAATTCCTTGTGAGGTGACATCGAACCTCATAGCAATTGAAATTGAGCAAAATATTCTTTTTTCATGCATGATGCTTCTTCATGATTATTTGATGATCGAACATCCTTTATATGTAAGTTAGTTCTAATAGTTTTTTTGTGTATATTTTAACATCATTGTTAGTTCAAAATATTTACATCATTGTTGTTGGTCTGTTTTCAACAAATTGAATTCAATAATGGACCAAACTAAACTAATGTTGGCAATGGGGGGAATGTTCAAAGAAGTTGAAGAGACAACAAACATGGTTGACACAAAGCCATTGTTGTCAAATGTCCACAAGGAATTAATGTCTAGTCTTCATGATCAACACTTTCCTCACCCCCTTCCTTTTCTTGCAATTATGCCTCCAACTCTTCTTTTCACAACAACAACAAAAACATTAACCTATTGGCATGTGGCTAAACAAACTAAAGAATGTTAGATATAAAGTCATCTTGTGTTGTGAATGGGGAAACAAGGAATGAACACCATTTCTCCGTGACAAACATGGCAATGCCATACGATTTTGATGAACCTTGATGATCACTAGATTGCATTTGGAAAACAATATTTGGCACAAAGTTGTAATCTTTGTTCGAGAAACATCTTATAAGTACATCATCAAGATCTACACAATGTTGACTTACATGGTATTTATTTTGGATAATGTGACTTGATGGGTTGTTGCACAAGAAGAAATCTTGTCCATTTGCACTAGCCATGAAAAAATCATGTCCACCTTATATCCAAGTTCTTGAGAATACACTAAAAGACTTGGCTACCATAGTGTAGCAATTGTTAAGTGACTCAAGAAACTCTATTTTGTTGTTGCATTTTGGATTGAAACAATGAACCAAGAGTTTGTTTGTTTTAGTGAAGAGGCTTTCAAATCAAAAGGATTAAACACTCTACAAGGATGAAAATTAATGTTTCTATCAATGCAAATGGTTGTAGAGAATGATTGCATTTGCCATTTTTCTTGGACTTGGAATGACCTTGACATTCTTGGTATGTTGCCCCGAACCCTAATTTATGATTGGCAATTTGATAGAGGCTTAGAATCAAATATTGTTGTGGGTTTTGGAACAAAGTTGTGAAACTATGGATCAAGAGGTTTCTACTTTTCAAAGAGAAAGACCCACCATCCATAATGAAAAAAAGAAATTTGGGTAAGAAGGTTTCCATGTGATCCATTTGTGATGAAGGATTTTGAGAAGTGCTCTTATTTCAATTGAGGGAGCATGATACATCCATGTGGCTGTTAAATTCCTTTGGGGAGCAATGTAGGGGTGGGTCAGGTGTTGTAAGCATTGTTTGCTTGTGTCAAATGAAGGAGAAGGAATATTTGATATGTTTTCTTCACTACCGCATTCTAAATTGGTTGTGGGCTGGATTTGCGGTGGGTGGATAGTCCATGACAATGCTAGTCTTCCCCACTAAGTTTGCCGTCACATACAGCTTTGGAAATTTGTTTGCCATTTCAAGGTTAGTTATCAAATCCACAATTCAAATCTCTTACCACATGACCTTCTGCTAGAAAGATTTACATATTGGATGTCTATCTTTTCTTCTTTCTAACTCTCAAGAGGCACATCATGGTTTTTTGAATGACATGAACCAAAAAAAAAACAAAAGTCATCGGTCTGAATTTAGGGTTAAGAATAATCACTTCATTTGCACATCATCACAGAACTCAGCCATCCAGCAAGGTATATGTTGCATCCAGCAAGATGTGTGTTCCAAAGATTTGTATGTAATGGACATTTTCTTTTTTTTGGCAATGGTAAGGTTGTTGTTTGCTCACTAGAGTTTTCAGCACATTGGAAATTCTGAACATTTTGTGATTTCTATATAAAAAAAATTGGCGCATTTGGAATTCAACATTTTGTGGTTTCTTTTGAAGATTTTGTACAATGTTGGTGCATGGGGTCAATACAGCACAATGTTTCTATTAGGCCCTGCAAGACAATTGAGAACCATGTGTGATCCTGAACGCCGGATTGCATGCACAATCTACTTTTGTAGCCTTTTCTTCACACTGTTTTCTGCCCTCAAGGTACACACTCCAATTTCCTAGCATCCAATTCTATCATCAGTTTGATCTATATAATACATCAATAGTGTAGACATGCACCTAAATCTGAAACCAACTCGAGGTTGCAAGCATCATTTCTGAAGCTATGGGTATGAATTGCAACTAACTAACTAACCTATGTGCTGGGTTGATACTGCAGCTCAGAGTTTTCATTTTGACAGTCATGGCAATTTTAATGGAGTTGTGTGCAGTTGCATGGTGAGATTTCCAAACTGCACAGTAATGAATACGAAGCAACAAAATTCGATTAGTGGAGGACACTGCAAAAAAGTTTAATTAAAAATCAAGAAATAAATTCTTTTAAGAAAATCACATGCAAGTAGCGCTTGACCCAATGTCTGCATTGATCTGCAATGTACACTAACAACAATTATCAACATTAACAATATGCTGCTGTTGCATGAATCTAACTACCTATAGTACCTACCTGATATGCAACACTCATGAATGGATTATTATTATGGGCTCAGGTACGCATTGAGTTACATACCATTTGCTCGAGCCCTGGCAAAAGCATGCTTCATGTCATGTTGGCAAGCTCGAGGTTAGTAATACAATCAATCGGCAGCATCTTTGTAACCCACTGTGGAACTTGGGCAATTTGATGAGCTGATTTTGCTCATGAGCTTTCTTTTACATTGTACACTACAAGAGTTTATGGGTTTAGGTAATGATAATAATCTTCAAGACCACAAAGATCGGTGAGTGGGGGGCTTGAGTAGCCTTGGCACAAAGACATAGTCAATAGCAGTGCACACAGAACATTTTCAGACAAAATTGGTTTGTGCAATTTTTATAAAAGAAAGATGAAGACTCATCTGTGCCAGAAAGGAAGTTGTTTACAAAAGAGAAATGTTGCAAAGGGTCCATGAGCCCACAGAACACACCATCTTGGCCACCATCATGGAATCCACACAACTGCATCCAGAACTCATCACATCAGTGACTAGACTATGGGTTCACTTCAAAAATTCCAGTGGCACTGATAATGAAGAGGCCTAGCCCATAGTACAACACTGACACTGAAAGATACCACTGCAACTGCTCTTCTAATTCTACACCTAGATATGTACAATATGTAACATTTCATGAACTTGCAGAGCCTTTTTGAACACAAATTGCATATATTTACAGTGATGTCAAGGAATGTGCAGAAAGAAAAGACAGTGGGGCAAAATCCAGGATATCCAAGCAATGCAACTACTTAGATGCAGCAGTTACCAAGACCCTCATATGCACACACCCATCTGCACTTACAAACCCAACAACAACAGAAGCTCCTCAACCTCTGTGCATGGTCACCAATAAGCAACAAGCTGATCTTCCAACTAACCCACAATTTTGCTGATAGATATCTGAAATTGATAACACATGACATGGTTTTTCTGCTGTGTTTGAAACATGACTTACAGAGCAAAGAAAACCATCTACCAAACAAGTCATTTCTCATCTCACCAGAATTCTGGAACTCAGACTATCCAAAGCATTTTTATTAGCATGTGAAGGGTCTGTATGGGCATTGATGCAGTACAGTTTTCCTTCAAATGATGCGGGTCCCTTTAACAAGAGGGGGGGTTGAGTTCCTCCCTTCACAGGCCCTAGCAAGAAATACGAAAACAATGTGTCCAAATCTGCCTTGTGCTGCCCCACCAGAGGTAGGTAGGTCAATTGAGAAAACCTAGGGTCAAAATCCCTCATCATTTTGTTGCAGATATTCTGTTGTCATTGAATTTGTCAAAACAAACTTAGGGTGTTGGATACATCTATATCTGCAAGTCAAGAAGATCTTGAGTCCACGAAAAAATGTTGTGCACTATTATACAGGATTTTTTCAGTGAGGAGCACCATTAATCCTGTGTTGGTTGAAGCTGCATACTTGATAGTTTGTTGCAGTGATCAGCAACATCTGCAACTGACCATGCATCCTCTACATTCAGATTTCCTGCCAATCCCCACAAAAGGAAGCCCAGGGTTTAGGGTTCAACACAATTGATTTTCTGTTTCACCCTGGGTGCAATTTCCACCGTCTAACTGAGTGAAAAGTTTACACATCCCAGTTCAACAACAAACCTATAAATCAGGAGTTCAACAGAAGCAAATGACTAAAAGTTCTTCACAGAAATCTACCACAAAAGCAGACAGTAAAGAAGATGTACATCTTCAGAGTGGAGACATGACTGAAAAGCAAATTTGATGGGAGTCTAGTTTAATGCTGCTGCTGCTCACAGCAAACTAAATAATAAAAAGCTTAAAAAGGAAAAGGTGAGACCTATTTTTTCTCGCCGCAGAGCTGTGAGATGTGCATAACTGCAGTATCCACAAAAAACATAGAATACAACCATCCTTATTAGCATGAGCATGCAATCCATTGTGAAAACAAAATAGAGACCAACTCAGAAGCAGGTTTGCACAGCAAATCTCAGATGGGAACTAATGATGAAAGACCACATTTCAAGGACAGCAAAGGAGTCACCTGTCAAGGGCCTGTCCAAGGTCTGCACAAAGAGTCCGGACATATGTTCCTTTGGAGCAAATCACGACAAAATCAAGGTCTTGCCTGAGGGTAAAAGCAAAGACCACAGTTTATATTAGTGCTTCAAGGTTTTAGCTCAAGAAACCAAAAAGTGAGAGTCTAAAGGAGAGAGAGAGAGAGAGAGAGAGATAAATGACCAAAGAACAAATGAGCAACTAGCAACTATTGTTTAGACTCTTTTGCTTGCAGTCTGAGAAAACTGGAAAGGAAAAAAGACATCCAGAACTCCCATTCATCATCATCAGGTGAAATCGAATAAGACCTATTGTCTGAGTTGCGTTCAAGGTGAAAGTCATAGATAGTCACTGGTCGTGGTGGCACTGATATCTCCTCTCCCCGCCTTGCTTTCTTATAAAGCCTCTCTCCACCTACCTGTAACAAAATATCAGGACAATATAAACAATGCAAGAGACAAATATAGTCCCCCATATGCTCTAATTGAGCATGCCACTAAACAAAGAATCTACTACCACCAAAATTCCTACTCAGCAAACTGTAAAAAATCCTAAACACTTAAAACCCTTAAAACCAATGAATAGGAGGAATTGGGTGGACAACCTTGATGGCGGAAAACATGGGTGGAACTTGCATTATATCTCCAATGAAGGCCTGTTTTGCTCTCATGATGTGAGAATCTTGTATGTGCTCCCATGGCAATGTTTTTGTCACCTGCAAAACAACCATCAAATTCTGTAACTCTGAAAGGAACTTCACCATACAAAAAATTCTACAACCCACTTGAGAAAGGATGCGAAATTAATTAGTCCCTCAAAGTGCACAAGCATCACTGGCTTTGAGAGGACAAGGCACCATGTTCTGATCACACATTGCCTGTTTTTTTCCAAATTCGACAAGCACTATTTGTCCAGGCTGCTATCACATGAACATCTTTATGACAGAAAACCCAAGTACATGCAGATCACTACCTCATATTCACAGTAATGTTTGAGTGAACCCTCAATCCTAGACCATAAAAACCATGGATTAGCATTTTACTTGAAGCTTTCTCTAATCTGAGTTGACATGTAAACACACTGGTACCACACCCAAGATACAGTCTCTGTTACATTTACAAAACAGAATGACTTACTTCTGTATCGGCATCGTAAGATGGTGTGTACTCGCCCAGCCGCATTGTCCCACTGTATACCTTGGTCATTGCCTGATAGCTGGCCCCACTTTCAGTTCTATTAGTGCTATAACAAGTGACTGAAAATTCCTGCTCATTGACAGATGCCCACTGATCATAAACTGCCTAAAAACCAAGAGTTGATACTACTGCACAGTTTGGTAGCATGGACACATGGGAGTGGGAATGGAAATCAAGACCTCAAAATACTCATTTCTTCTGCTAACTCAGAGCAGAAATGACACCCTAAATCCAGGTTTAGGGTTTAGAGTTTGGACCAGAAAATCAACCCTAATTTTGAAAACCCAGTTGTTGAGTTATTATATGTATAATTGTTCATTAATGCAGACAGACAGCAAGAAAATATACCTGTCAGCCAGCTTTGTCGCCTTGCCCACACACACAATCAGTAACCCTGTAGCCATCGGGTCCAGTGTTCCTGCATGTCCCACCTACAAACACAATTTTTTCATTCCCTCCTAAGGTGAGTTTGTGGAGCCTGCAAGGAACAACAAAAGGTGCATGCTCAAGAAATGTGCTCATGTTTATACAGTCCACACAAACCCAAGCCTATCTACTAGGATATACATAGGCAAGTGTGACTAGTGCAGGAGGTGCTCAAACCTTTTTGATGCCTAGCATATGGCGAATCCTGCTACATACAGCAAAAGATGTCCACCCTGCGATAACCATATCCAGCAGTAGCACTTTAGACTAAAGTCCAACTCATTCAGACAGCAAAGCCATGGTGTATATCTGCTCACAAATTCAAGGAGAGAAATGGGTTCAAATGCAAGGTTTGTCCAAATCACAAAATCAGTTGGCCAGAAAAACATGCAAAGTTGTTACCTTTAGGTTTGTCAATCAGAACCACAGTGCCTCCAGGTCCATCCCAATCCTCTGGGACCTTGGCATTTTGTTTCACCACAATGGGTCTTTGTTCCAGCCCTGTCAATGGATCTTTCTCCTTGGGCAATTTCAACAATTGTGGATTTGTTCTCAACGTTTCGATGAACCTCACCATTGAATTGGGTTTTGTCCTTTGTGAGAAAACTCCAGAACTACTACTATATGCTGCTGGATGAGTTTCCTTTTCCAATCCTCTTGCTTTCTCTTCTACATTACTCCGCAAAGGGAAAACAAACTATGTGAGTTTTCCAAATAGCCAACTATGTTCGTATTTCAAAGTGCACCAGTATTGGAACTACAACAATCCAACCGCAGAACACTATGGTACTTGTTGAGAAGGTTTTCTGACATGAATCTCAGTCAGTCAGTCAACAACCAGACCTGCATTATCTTTCTCCCTTTTGTTGCAAGAGAGACTTGAGAAAGGAACATTCTCAGTTCCCTTGTCACCCTCCTCACTGCTCCGACAATTGTTGTTTGAAGTTTCCTTCTCTTCAGCAGCATCAGCTCTTGTCTCCACAGTCAGCACTAGTGTTTTGCTGCTACTCCCTCCCTGTGCAAATCGGTCTTATCATCATCAGCTCGTGCTGCATAAACCCTAAACCCTAAACCCCAAACTCCAAACCCTGCTGCAGCATGTAAACCCTGAACCCTAAAACCTGCTGACCAACAATCTGAACTGATAGGGCAGCAACAGAATCAGACAGCTCAAATTGAGTTCATATCCTTCAAACAACACAGGACGCTCTTCAACCCTAAACCCTAATCCTAAGCCCTGCTGCAGCATGTAAACCCTAAACCCTAAAACCTGCAAACCAACAATCTGAACTGATAGAGCAGCAAAAGAATCAGAAAGCTCAGATTGAGTTTCATATCCTCTTAACAACACAGGGCACTCTTCAAGCTTCCTCACGATAGTCTGCAATCAGGCAATCAGCTCCTTGAAGCTCTATGAGCACGCCCAATACTTCAGCCATCACCTGCTTGGCAGTTTCATTCAACAACAAACATCCACAGCCTAATCCAAAGAAGAACAAGAAGTGCACAAGAAATCCATGCCCATCTTACGGATTTCTGGCTGCTTTCAAATGAAATTGCACTTGAATCCAAGTCCCTGCTCGAAGAAACTGGTTGGGATCCTGGAGCTAGTGCCTGTCGCATCTCTTGGATAATAGCCACAGCACCTTGCCCTTCCTTGCTGATCTTGGTCGCCGCCCAATTCTCAAAAAGCTCTAGACGTTCTTCCGCTGTCATCCTATTCTTCTCCTCCGCTTCATCAAATCCTCCATCATCCCCCACTGCTGCTGCTGCTGCTGCTGCTTCTTTTCTGACTCGTTGCAGCAGCCGTGTTTTCCACTTCCTTCCCACACTTGCCTCCTTGTCCTCCTCCTCCCTACCACCACCATCACAACTACTACTACTTCTGGAACCGTCGTCAAGCTCCGCGAGTTTTGCCGCTTTCCATGGTTGTCGTTGCTGCTGCTGCTGCTGCTCCTCCTCCTCCTCTCTGCCAGTTTCGGATAGTGAAGAAAAAGCTTTCTGTTGAAGAAGAAGCTCTTGCATCTTCTGGCGATCATAAGAAGAGCTCATCTTCTTCTTCTCCTCCCAGGCAGCAGCAGGAGCAGGAGAAAACCCTAACCCTAAAACGTTCCCACCAGATCCCCACAAACACTTCTTGCGGTAGCAAATTCTTCTTCCATGACGATTCCATTTCTGAAAGCCATGAGTGACGAAGACGACAGGAAGAGGAGGCGAAGGCAAGAGCTTCTTCTTCCAACCTTGTTCTGCGTACTCTGGGCTTCGGTGAAACCCTAATCCTAATCCTACACCCAAAACAGAAACGAGACCTGTGCGATGATGATCGGGAAGGGAAGAAAGGCAACAGCAAGCAGCAAATCTGTGTAGAGAAGAATGCGAAGGCTTGTTGATGGGCACGAGGGAGATGAAGGGGAGAGATTGATGCATTGTTGCTGCTGCGTTTTTCTACTGCTCAACGCAAAAGTAGTGAGAGAGCTTTTGTTTCATGTTTTCTTCTTCTTCTTCTTCTTCTACTGTATGTTGCTGCAGCAATTGCGAAACTCGTCACTGATAGAATCAGTACAACAACACAAAGATGATGCCTGAGCTCTCCGCGTGCCTTCCATCTTCAAACGCAAACCACTAAGCTTGGATGACGAAGACGCGCAATGCGATATGCAACGCTCCTTGAAGGGTTTAGGGCAGGGATCAGGGTTTAGGGCAGAGGTCCGGACTAAGGGCAAGGGTTAAAGTTTAGGGACTGGAGAGAAACGTAAGGACCTTTTTTTACAGACCTAAGGCACGCTTGAGTTCAAGTTTACTGGCCCCTAAGCCTATCTCTAAAGTCTCAGTAGGTAGGTAGGTAGATAGGTAGGTACTTTTGAAGAGGTTTTGAAAGGACCTATTTCCTTGAGTAATTTTTGAGGCCTTGATAAGTAGGTAGGTATCTTAGATGTTCTTAAGGACCTTTCTCCTTGGTTAACTTTGAGGCCTTAGTAAGTAAGTAGGTACCTTAGATGGTCTTAAGGGTCTAGTTCCGTAGGTAATTTTGAAACCTTTGATAGGTAAGTAAGTAGGTCCTTTAGGTGATCTTGAGGACCTACCTCCTTAGGTAATTTTGAGGCCTTGGTAGGTGGGTAAGTAGGTAGGTACCTTAGATGATCTTGAGGACCTACCTCCTTAGGTAATTTTGAGGCCTTGGTAGGTGGGTAAGTAGGTAGGTACCTTAGATGATCTTGAGGACCTACCTCCTTTGAGGTCTTGAGGGCCTCCTTAGGTAACCTCAAGATCTAAGTGTCCCTTAGCTAAAGGCCAGAGTTAACTAACTAGCCCTCAGAAAGCCCCTAAGTATGGTTTCTTTTGAGGATTTTGTGATGTAGTCAAAATGGCAATCATTCAGAAAATAATTTAGCCAAATTTGGCTACACACAACTAGGCTTAGATGTGAAATTAGGGCGAGAAATTTTTATAAAAAAAATCTTTCTATATTCTTGGCTAATCTATTGGAACTTATCATGACAATCTGGCGATTGGGAATTTCTTTGCATTAGTTTGCGTGATTTAGCAAAATTGAAATTTTGTGATTAGTGATTCAAAAAATGTGGCAGTGTGATTATTTACTTAGGTAATTAGTGACTTGATTAACTAATGGGTTTAATTAGTGTGATTTAGTAGAGCACGATCAAAAGAACAATGTGGCAGTGTGATTAACTTAGGTAATTAGTGACTTGATTAACTAATGGGTTTAATTAGTGTGATTTAGTAGAGCATGATCAAAAGAACAATGTGGCAGTGTGATTAACTTAGGTAATTAGTGACTTGATTAACTAATGGGTTTAATTAGTGTGATTTAGTAGAGCATGACCAAAAGAACAATGTGGCAGTGTGATTAAGTTAGGTAGTTATTAGTGACTTGATTAACTAATGGGTTTAATTAGTGTGATTTAGTAGAGCATGACCAAAAGAACAATCTGGCAGTGTGATTTAGGTAATTAGTGACTTGATTAACTAATGGGTTTAATTAGTGTGATTTAGTAGAGCATGACCAAAAGAATAATCTGGCAGTGTGATTAACTTAGTTATTAGTGACTTGATTAACTAATAGGTTTAATTAGTGTGATTTAGTAGAGCATGATCAAAAGAACAATCTGGCAGTGTGATTAACTTAGGTAGTTATTAGTGACTTGATTAACTAATAGGTTTAATTAGTGTGATTTAGTAGAGCATGACCAAAAGAACAATCTGGCAGTGTGATTAACTTAGGTAATTAGTGACTTGATTCACTAATGGGTTTAATTAGTGTGATTTAGTAGAGCATTGAATGGGTTTTGAACTATGTGATTAGTGATGTAGCAGTGTCATTAACTTAGTGGCCTAATAAACTGATGAGCTTAATTAGTAGATAGTAGTGGGTTAGCACTAAAACCCATCTCCAAAAACCCTCTTCTTTCTCTCTTCTGTGACTCTCTGCATTTCCAACTCTAGCGGCACTTGGAGTCTGGAATCGTGTCTGTGGTGGTCTCTGATTGCCAGCTCTTGTGAATTCTCAATTACCCAATTTGTTGTTGGATTGTCTTGTTTTTTTTGTAGTTTGTTTATTTGTTTGCTTGTTTTTTTTTTTTTTTTTTCCTTTTTTTTTTCCTGTGGTTTGTTTTTTTTTTTTTTTGGGGGTTTTTTTTTAGTGTTGTTGTTTTTGTTTTTTTTGTTTTTTTTTTGTTTTTG
>Ga0116227_10014699_pt1 | contig 11835 bp, 8 predicted proteins | sample S1TSphgellanicum_FD_89693 | JGI IMG/M metagenome (GOLD analysis project Ga0116227, IMG submission 89693) | Host-associated microbial communities from peat moss isolated from Minnesota, USA - S1T2_Fb - Sphagnum magellanicum MG | ecosystem: Host-associated > Plants > Peat moss > Unclassified... | reverse complement strand
TCTTGCCTTGATTCCAAAGCTCAATACAATTTAGGATTTTTAGGGTTTGGACACATTAGCACATTCTTGCCTTGATTCCAAAGCTCAATACAATTTAGGATTTTTAGGGTTTGGACACATTAGGACATTCTTGCCTTGACTCCAAAGCTCAATACAATTTAGGCTTTAGGAATTGGACACATTAGCACATTTTTGCCTTGACTCCAAAGCTCAATACAATTTAGGGTTTAGGGTGTGGAGGCCAATTGTGAGGACAAACCCCCCCTCCCCCACCCCCTTCCTGCCTTCCCCTCCCAGTTTAAGAAGCCACTTTAAGAATCCTCCTTTTATGCAACTACTTAGGTGGTGTACCCAAGTAACATACCTTAGTTTCAACACTAAATAATTATGAAAAAATAAATTCATGACTTTTAAGAAATTATTAAGGTGTACATAACAAATAAAAAGTACATCTTATTAAATTTTTAATGTACTTTTTTTTGCTTGTCATTATGCCAGAATCTTAGGAGAAAATATATTAAATATTTGGCATCAAAGTGCTGAACCTGCTATGCTATGGTACTTAGTAGGGTATATCTTTGACAATGTACATATAACCAAGAACAAATTATTTTCCCCAATTTTTAGTATCATCATGAATCTGTGGAGAGAGAAAGCAACATGCCCACCAACAACAAATACAATTTTTTCTTTTCCCCCTTTTCCCAACTTTTAGTATCATAAATTTGTGAATAGAGAAAGCAACATGCCCACCACAACAACAACTACTTTTGCCCCAAAGTTTCAGCAACTTCCACAGCAGCTGAAATACAAGAAAGTAACAACCAACCGAGTGGCACTTTGCTTCTGATTGATCAATCATAATGATTTTTTTTTTTGGCTGGGGTGGTGGTGACATTTACACACTCTCTCCCCCCTTTATATGGTAGTAGCACCTGAACAATTTCAGGTAAAATTAAATTATATTTCGATTTATCAAATTTTTGAAATTTTATTTATTATTTGTGTCAAAAAAAAATTTAATTAAGAATCTGCAAGATTTCAAATGTCAAGTTTGAACCACAGACCTTGTAGGTTCAAGAACTCAATCCTGAGATAGTCTAGACACACTAGTCTGTCCCATAAATCATGTGTTTATTATTTTTCATAAAAATTGCATGCCCAAAATTTCAGAATTAAAAAAACCAAGTGCCAAAGTTAAGATTTATAATTTAATTAATTATTCGACAGTTTGTTGCCATATTCGATCAGAGATATTATGCAAAACACTGATAAAGGCAGTAGTAGCAGGGGTATGAGTGGAGATGCTTGAATTAGCATATATGGGAGGAACTGCAACAACTTTTTCTAGAATTTTTTTTTGTCATGTCTGAAGATCTTCTTTGATTTTGCCAGTTTGTTGCCTTTGTCCCAAACTTGGGAATGAGACATTGTGGGGCTTCTTTTGAGTGTGTACGAGGTACAAGAGAATCAAAGGTAGGTTGAATGGATAAGGTTACACTTATAATTTTTTAGCTTTTTAAAGTTGGGTTGGGTTGGGTTGAGTGAGGTGAGATGGGATGATGAATAATAGTCATCCATATTATCATGTAAGGGAGAAGTTGCCCCTAGAGCTAGTGCACATTCTGCATCCCAGTAAGGCTTTAGGGCAAGGTTACCATAGCAAAGGCTTTTAGGGTAATAATCTTGCCCGAGGATAGCCTTGCCCACAAGCCTTAGTAAGGTGCACAACGCACTCACCTTGCTGCTGCAAAGTTGGCTTATAGCAAAATAGGCCTCCAAAATCTTTTACACCAGAGAAAGCACCCCTCAAAAGTGCATTCTGCACACTAGTAATGCTTTAGGGTGAGACTCGGAAACCTGCCTGCCTAGAGTGCTTTCTACACTCTAGTAAGGGTTTAGCTCAGCAAGATGTTTCCCTAGAGTGCATTCTGTACTCTAATAAGCTAAAACATGAGGCTAAAGGCTTACTAGGGTGCAGAACATGCACTAGTGCATTGGTGCCGAAGGCAATAGAGGGCATGCATTCTCTGGCTTAAAAGATGTTGAGGTGCACAATATGCTCTAGGAAGCGTGTTATCTAGTGTAAACGGTTTTGAGGGCCTATTGTAGCACCTTTCTCATTTTGGGAACTTCTTCACGATTTTTTATTTTGTTTTGTTTTTTCACTTCAGCAGTAAAAATTTCCTGAACTTTTTTTACAGTTGAGGTGAGGTCAAAAAAACCAACCCCTAGCTGAGTGCTTAATTTGCCTTAATACAACCAAAGTTTCCCTTAATTAATTTCCCTTAATACACACCAAAGTTCTGCAATCTAATGAACAAGGAAAAAGGCAGTACCAGCACCCAAAATCTTTTGCTTTGCAAACTTTTCCTTTCTAGATTTGTTCCCCCCCAAAATGAATACCTAAAGATCGTGCTCAATTCTCTTGGGCTTGTGGGCCTTATGTGTGAATGGAACAAGGGCTGCCTTTTGTTTCATCATGTTTAGTGTGTAGCAATAGGTACCTGTGTCAGATTGTCATCTCTTTCCAAGATTTTGGACAAAGCTTTGAGCTGAACTCCAAAAGGTACCAGGTGTTGTAGGGTCTTCTTCATTTTAGGGCTAAGATTTCTAGTGAACTTTATGTGCGTATAAAACACTTTTTCCTTACGCACACATGCTTTGGAGAGACCATGGAAGTTGCATAAGCTTTTTTCAGAATTCTCAGATGGAAAGCATCAAATATATATTTAAAAAGGTTAAAAGTAAAGCAAAATCACCCAACTCTGTTGATTCTCAAAAAAAAGTGATGCCCAACAGAATCCAGCAGCCCTAGTATATTGAAACTTTTCCATGAACAAAAGGGACCTTCTTCCTTTAGCTACCTACAGCAGATAAGCTTTTTAGATGATATCATGATCTTTAAGTAAGTACCAAACTTTGTTCAGAATTTTTTGAAATGCGTGTCAAAAATAATTGTTTTGACAAAAATAATTTTATTTCAGCACTCCATTTGGCCAATAATCAATTGGTGGCTGATAAAATATGGTCACATATCTGTGGGACATGGCCGTGTGTGATTCATGTCAATTAGTTCATGGGTGCACTCACAACTTTTTCTTTTTCTTTTTGAAGTAGCCATATTGATTGGCTTATCATCAATTCTTTTGGAACATTGGGCACTCCCCAGTAAAAGCACCTCTTTGGATCCCAGCTGCAAAATGGAAACAAATGGGCTCCCCTATACCTCACCTTTTCAGTTTATATACATGAGAGTTAAACTTTAGGCAAACCATATGAGATAAATCTAACAGGTTATTGGGAACATCTTGAGAACTTGGGAACCTGATAGGAACCTCATGGGAACATGATGAGAACACATTGGGAACAAGAAAAAAAATCCTTCTCCCACCCTCCTCAAAAAGAAAAAAATGAACTTCTCATGAGTGCATGCTAGGCCTTTTCATTGGCCACATGAAGCTTTTATTTTCAAAATTGTTTGTCATCATTTTTTACTTGGGATAATGGCAAGGGCACAAATTGTGAAACATATTAATTAGTTGAGGGTGCACAACTTACATTTTTTTTCTCTTTTCCTCAGTTTTTTCATCAGCCTAGTTCTGAAAACATAAAGTGCAAGATATGACACACATAGAATAGAAAAAATCTAGATGGCTTGTTAAGTGCAAACCAAGAACTCATGCATGCAAGTTCATGTAAAAAACAACTTTTGTTTACAGAAGTCAAACTTTACACATGATTAAACTTATTAAGAACTTGGGTTTTTTACCAAATCTTAGAAAACATGATCTGGAAACAAGTCTATAAACATAGTTCTCTAAAAATATTAGAACACCCCACACTAATTGCGATGCTAATTTTCAAAAACAATTATTCTTTTTCAATTTCTTGTTGCCTTTCTTTTTTGTAGAAGCTTTGTAGAAGCTTTTAAAAACACATGATCCTTAAACATAAGCAAATTTCTTTTTTAAATAACAAAACCTAAGCCAAAAAAAAATCACCCATGGCCTCCAAAAAGAAAAGAAAACATTTGCAACCACCTTTACCCAAAAAAAAACACGCCCAAAATAAAAACTATTTTTTAAATTTATTTACCTACCAACCCTATTTTTAAGCCTAAGTTAAACCACATAGTTTAACCACCTAACCTAGACCAATCCACTTAGACTAAACCAAGCCCTTTAAACTAGGCCAAGTAACCTAAATTAGTAGGTATAGTAGGCTTTGCAACCTAGGTCACCTAAGTAGCCAAGGTAACCTATGTTGCAAGTGTGGAGACTTGAATTCCTCACCTTCACATGGAGGAATCAAATCTTTAACAATTGCACCACCACCCCATAAGGTGATTTTTATAATAATATAATTGTAATGAACATGATTTTGGATTAACATATTGTAATTAACTTCAATGAATTTTTTTTCAACATATTGCACTAAATGAACTTGAATTTTTTTAATGTATTATTTACATAAATAGGTAGGTTATAGGTAGGTTAACCTAGGTAGGTAGGAAGAACCTATTAATAAATGCATGTACTTAAGTAACATGTAGGTTATAGTGTACTAAACTTTATAAGTACCTACTAAGTCTATGCTTATACCTACCTAATAAACTACCAACACTTTAGATGTTATTTAGTAGGCTATATAGGTACCTATTAACCTATTAATAGATCTAACCTAAACATATTAGGTAAGTAGTTTAGCTTATTAAGGAGGTCTAAGCTTAAGCTACTTACCTAATAGGTTAAACTACCTACCTAGTAGCCTAGGTTGCCTAGCTTAAGTTAGTTACATACCTACTTAATAAGCCTAAGTGGCCTAGGTAACCTAGGTTAAATTATGTATTTACTTAATAAGCCTAAGTAGCCTAGGTTAGCCTATGTACCTACCTAATAAGCCTAAGCGGCCTAGGTTAGGTTACCTATCAGTTTGTAGGCCTAGGTGGCCTAAGTTGAGCTACATATCTAGTAGGTTTAAATGGTTTAGGTTAAGCTACTTACCTTGTAGGCCTATGTAGCCTACATTATACATGTAATTACCAAATAGACCTCAATAACCTAGGTTAGGCTAGCTACCTAGTAGGCTTAAATGGCCTAAACTACTTCTCTAACTAATAAGATAAACTACCTACCAACTAGGCTAAAGTGGCCTATGTTATTTTGTGCCTAGTACACCTAAGCTACATACCTATAGTAGGTTTAGTCTAGTAGGCTACCTACATGGCTAATAGGTCTACATAATAAGCTTAGGTCACCTAGGATACCTACCTAGAAACATTACAAGAAAAGTTATATTTTGCAACTTGATTTATGACTAAGTTGTTAATCATGGAAAACATCTATGACTACATGATTATGTAGTCAAATAAAACACATCGTTTAGGACACCTAATTGCTAATGGAACTTAGTTGTTAATGAAGTTCAATCACAAAACAATTTACGACTATGACTTTTGCAATTGTAAAGTCATGGAGGTCATCAGTGTTTGATGGGATCCATAAATTATGGTCATTGGATATAACTCATTAAATATGAAATAAATATGTTCTCCACCCATGCCATGTAGACACATGGTATAAAGGCTAAAAACCTAGCCTATATGTTAGGAATGTAAGCCTTAGTCTACCTAGGAATGTATGCCCTAACCTACCTAGGAATGTAGGCTAACTTAGCTAACAAGCTAAGCTAGTTAAGCTAGTTCACTAAATTGCAAGAGATAATTAGGTAGGTATGTACTACCTATATATAGTAGGTAAGTAGGTAGTTACATATGTACTACATAGTAGGTAGGTAGATAATAGGTAGTATTAGGCCATAAGTACTAGCTATTTTATAAGTAGCTAGTAAATAGCTGGTAGGTAGCTAACACCTAATTAAACTACTAACATAGGTAGGTTATTAATGTATGTAGACTAATCATGTAGTCGCAATGTAATCACAAAATAATATTAATCTAGTTATGTAGTCATAATGCAATTGTAATGTAGTCAAAAATTTGAGTTAAAGTATATGACTAAGGACATATGACTACATGATTAAATTATAACATTAGTTGTAAATGTCCAAGTCATGAAAAACACGTTTTGGCATTGTGAAGGCTTACACTACCTAGTTATAAGCTATTGAATAGTCCTAAGCTATGTCCTAAGTAATTTATTTGGTAGGTCTAAGTTAGGCTACTCAGCTAGGCTATTAGTTAGGTTATTACCTAACAAGTAACCTACTAGCCTATTAATTAGGCTAAACTAGATAGGTAGTTTAAGCCTAGCTTAACCTATTAGTTATGTTAGGTTAGGTATGTAGCCTAAGCATAACGAATAGGTTAAGTCATCAAATGAGTATGGCTCATTTGACTAAGTGTCAAATCATAATGGTTAATTTGACTAAATGTCAAATCATAATGGTCAATTTGACTAAGTGTCAAATCATAATGGTCAATTTGACTAAGGGTCAAATTAAGATGGTCAATTTGATTAAGCCCTATCCATTCAATATGGCCATTTTGATGGACATTTGTCCATTTTGACCAAATCTTGGGCTTGACATTTAGTCAAATAAGTCACTTTAGTCAAATGTACTCGTCAAATTTAACATATGTTTTTCATGCCCAAACCTTTAATCAAAATGCACATACCCTTTAATCAATGTGGACATTTCAATTAAGTTGGCATTTTGAAAAGCCATGATTTCTTATAGTGATCTTCTTGATCATGGTCTTGCTCACATGATTAAAGTGACAATGCCAAATTTCCAAGCTTTGAACTTCATATGATGATGTATTAATCCCCAATGATGCAACAAAGTTGACTAATGATGTAGGTAAAACAATCTGGATGTTCAGCTAAAACATCATGTTCTTCAAGTCTCCTTGCATAATTATCTTCCCATTCTTGTGCATGGTACAACCAAGCTTGTCATACGTAATATTGGTTCCCTTAAGTGAACTTTCAGAACATTCTCTAAATTCACATTAAAGAAAATATCTTACATGTCTTAAAAGACATTACTAGTTGTTAACGGGATTTTTCTCTATGCCCATTAATTCCTACTTCCCAACTTCTTCAATTACAAATTTTGAAATAACAATAAAAACATTTAAAATTTAAAAATCTATGTACAATCCCACATTGAAATACACTTTTCTTGCTACAATTTCAAGAAATTAGAATTGGCCAAGAAGAATCACTTCAATGTTCCAAATAAAAGAGAAAACACAATGATCTCAAAGTTTAAAATTATGAAAAGTTGATGCAAATTTCTTTTCCTAAATTTTGAACATGTACAAAAAACTCAATGTTAACAAGTACTTCGGCTTGTAGTGAAAATACAAAACTATATTAAGAAATTAAAGTTTGTACATTAGAGATTCAAAAAATAAGTATGGAAAGTAAAAATTTGATAGTTTTCATTTTCTACCATCCTTCCTTTATATTGGGTCCATTCACAATTGGGGTATCAAAAAGGAATGTTTAACTAAAAAAAGACTTTAATGAACAATTTTAGATTTTCATAGTGTTTAGTATATTATCGCTCTCTCACTACTTACAGTGATGTTGATTATGATATTGACCTTGAAGACAAAAAGTCAAGGAGTGGTTACATGTTATTTTTGAACAATGGTCCAATGAATTGGGGAAATTGTAAACAAACTTGCACTATTGGGTCAACCATTGAAGCTAAATACATTACTAGCTTTGTGGCAATGACAAAAGTTGTTTGGATGTGTCACCTTTTATCTTATCTTGGACTTCCACAACTAAATCCCACACCTTTATTATCTAACAATCAAAGTTGCATTTGTTGAATCTAGAATCATGAGTTTCCTAGACGCACCAAGCACATTGACATTTAGAACTTCACATTGTTCAAAAAAAACAACTTGCAAGAGAAATCAACATGTCTTATGTTTCTTCCAAGCACCAAATTGTAGGCATCTTCACCAAAGGCTTGTTAACAATCAAATTTCAATGACTACATAGTCTTCTTGGACGTACTTTAATTAGAGTGAGAAGAGTAAAAAATTTATTCACTATCGAACTAAGTGGAAGTGTTGAATAAGTTTTGTTTTAGTTCATCAATGAACAATGAACTCAATGAACTCAATGAATAGCTTTTAAAAACTCTTTAGTTAATGCTACATTACAACTTTGCATCCTACATTACTATTATGAAAAATTGGCCATCAACGTATGATTATCTATCTTCTTTTTGCACATAGAGAAGGACCAAAAACTATATATATATATATATGAGCAACATGTCAAAAAGTGCTGGAAAGATGTTTTTAACACACATGATGCAATAGATGTTGTGTTTTTAATGCACTTTAGTTGTATAAATGCATAGCATAAACTTGAATAAACTTGCAGATTTTGTTGTTATAATTCAAACTATCAATGTGTAAAAGCATCTACCCATTTTAACTCAAATGATTGCTTCCTTTCTTCTAACTTTTGAACAAGTTGTGTTTTACCAATCTTTTTCAACTTGGAACTAAAGTTTGTGTGCTCATTAAAAAAAAATGTAACATAATCCAACTCCACAAGTTGGGGCACCACCATTCATTTTCATAAACATTATAACTTCAAATAGTCCATCCCATTATTTTTTTATGGCAAAACCCATGATGTTGTACGGTAAAATTATCTAGATCTTAACATCTCCAAAAGCACGCCTAGAAGAATACTACCAATGTTCTTATGCACCTTGTATTTGTAGAATGTTGCAACTCTTTCCATGAGGTTGGTATTCGTCAAGCAAATTTCATTTTTACAAAAACAAGTTCCATACTTGACATATTCATCAACTCAATTTGGCACCTTTTTAAGAACGGACATTCATGTGACAAAATTGAAATTGTTCTTCCCTTTAATTTTTCAAGTAGTATCTAATCATGCTAATGTATATGTACATGCTAACTTCCTTCGACAATTTGCAATGGACATGATGTCCTAATGAAGCAATAGTCAAATCATCCCGACCCAAAGTTTTTTTATTAGTTTGATCAAAGCTATAACATTGAAAATATAAATCCTACACACCATTTGGAGATGAGGTTTTGAAAAACTACCTCATTTCTCCAAAGCATATAATCCTAACACACCTATGTCCTCCATAAACCTCTCCATAATAACCAACATCTCTCCAAAGATGTTAGAACATCCAACATTAATTGGAATGCTAATCTCCAAAAGTTTTTCATCCTTCAATTTCCTCTTGCCTTTGTCTCTTGCAAAAGCTATTAGAAAATACATGATCCTCAACCATAACTGAATAGAAGACCTAATTTGGGTTCAAATTTTTTTATTTTGAGGAGGGGGGGGAGGGGGAAGAGAAAAACAAGAAATGGTAGGACCATCAAAAAGAAAAAATCCCTCTCTCCCCCCCCCACCTCTTCTTCGAAAGGAAAAAACCAAACACCTCATTACTGCACGTTGGGCCTTCAAATTGGGTGAATGAAACTTTTCTTTACAAAAGTGTTTGTCACTATTTTTGGCCTAGGCTAATGGAAGGTGCACAAATTGTGAGTAGTTAGTTAGTCTATTATTTACCATTTTGAATTTGATGAAGGGATACCTATTTTAATGTTGTAGGACACATGGCAAGGTGTATCCATTTTTCCTATATGGTTGCCAATCTTATGCCCCATACTTTCAAAGGGGAGACCCATGTTGAGTGTCAAGATCATGATCTCGTCTTTCTTTCTATTTTTGGTTATTTTTCCTTCAAAGTGACCTTCACTCAAAAACAACCTTTTTTCCACATTTAGTATTCATGTTCCAAGGTCCTTCTCAATTGTGAATTCCCAAATAACTATCAAAGGTGCATGCAAAATTTACTCCATTGCAAACCATCGGAAGTGGACACCAAATTCAATCGAACAACTATAAGAAATTGAAATGTGTAGAATTGAGAATGTCAAAAGTATGGAGATGGAGAAGAATGAAGAAAAAACAAGTCAGTTAAACGAGGTTAGGTTTTGTTACACAATTAGCAAGAGTTGGAAATGTTCATAAACAGCAACAAGAGGCATTCTTAGTCCTAAGTCCTAACCCAACTTATGAGTAAGTTTGTGTTAGGGTTTAGGGTTCAAGGTTTTAGATAGCCACATTAATATTTTCATAAATAAATTTATAATTTGATCAACACATACACCTTCAAGGTATTGTAACAAAATATCGGGCTTCGATATGTACAAATGATGATTTGTATTTTGAATCCATTCCCCATGAATGAAATATCATTTATTTGTAATTACTAGTTCCAAAAAATCAAAAGAATTCCAAATTAGTGATGTGAAAGAATTTAACCATTTGTAAATGTGACCAACAAAAAAAATCAAAATGTGACATCATTAACAACACAAACAAATATTGTTCCTACCAATCCTTTTTTTCTCTTTTTTTTTGGGACAAAAAATCACCAAATGATAACATTGCCTCAAATTTCGGGCAAAAATTCCCCTTTCTCTCAAAAAGAATTGGCCAAACTTCCTCCTATTTTGGGGAGCTTGTGACAACCAATCTATGCACTACCTACAATTTTAATGATCCTATACATGTTATGCTTAAATGTTGAAATTTTGGAATATTAAAAATGGAACTATTAGTCTTTTTTTTGTTGAAAAAATTAAATTTTTTTGACATAAATGTCGATTGTGAGTGACAAGTATGATATATCAATGCACATTTCCAATACATCAATCTGAAAATGTGTATTGAAAATGGTAAACATTATTCTTACCGGATGGAAACTCATTAAATTCAAATCATCCATTATGCTAAACCCTAATTTGTAAAGGACCTAGATTGTATGAGCTTCTTTTCTCCCACAAGCACTATTCTCATTTAAATGGCATGTGGGGTTGAAAGCCTTCATCACACATGCAATCTTCTTTTTGAATTTGTCAACCATACTTGAGAATATTTTTTCCCCCAAAATTGCTCAAACATTTGGACAACTTATGCCTTGTAAAAATGGTCTTGACAAAGTCCATCTTTTGAGAATTCTATATAAATTCTAGGTTTGATTAAAAGGAATTTTCTCTCCTTCAATAGGAATATTAGTATTTTAATTTTAAAAAATAAAATTGAAAGAAAAGCTATCTCTCTTTATGTGATTTTTTTTGGACAAATTTTGTCATCTTTTTCACAAAGAGTTGGGAAAATCTTGGAAAAGTATATCTCTCTCTAGTATAAATTCAACTAATTTTGCTAATTTCCGGGAAAACATTACCAATTTTTTGGTATCATAGAATTGAATTAAATTTTCTTTATAAAAAAAAAACCCTACTACCTGGTCTCTTTGTATCCCCCTATTTGTTGTTAGGAAAATAAAATTAGACCCAACTAAATAAATAACTAAATTAAAGGGGAAATATATATATATATATATATACGAGTATATATATATGTTCATAGAATCTGGGGACCTCAAATCGGGACCCAGTGAAAACCCCTCGATTACCTTTTGGGGACTCCAAATTGGGGAGCCACTGCCAATTGGAATCTGCTTTTGAGCACCTGAAAGTAGGACCCCGAATTGGGATCTCCAATAGCAACACACGTGGCAGTCGGCGAATCTCGGCGTTCGCACGATTGGTCTATCTACCTACCTACCAATTCGTTCTCCAACGTGTCCTGAGTACGGGGAACCCAGTGCAGGAGCCTGTTCTCGTACGCTCTCAAGACCGTTCCCAATGTGTCCCTTTGCGATGTGCACGAGAGCGAGAGAGAGAGAGAAGTGGGAAGTGTGCGAGAAGTGTTGTTTCTGAAGGTTCTCTGTTTGTTTGGCTTTTTTTGGTTTTTTCTAGTTTTTTTTTTTTTTTTT
>Ga0116227_10014695_pt1 | contig 11837 bp, 12 predicted proteins | sample S1TSphgellanicum_FD_89693 | JGI IMG/M metagenome (GOLD analysis project Ga0116227, IMG submission 89693) | Host-associated microbial communities from peat moss isolated from Minnesota, USA - S1T2_Fb - Sphagnum magellanicum MG | ecosystem: Host-associated > Plants > Peat moss > Unclassified... | reverse complement strand
ATCTAACCAGCCACCCAGGTCTCACCTTCACCCATTGTGGGCTGGTGAAATGGGGGTGCAGGCCAAGCCAATGAACTTGGTGACGGTTGGGAATGTGGAGGCTGCCATCTAAATGGCCTAGATTCTGGATTTACAGTGATTGGCAAATATTGAGCTTGCTGGCCTAATCTTTGCATCCCTAGGCGGTATCACATGCTGTTTGCCTGCATGTGCATCTTGAGGCAATATCATATGGTGTCCATGCATAGCTGCCAACTACTTATACTTGTGAGCCCATTTATTCAGACACCACAAGTAGAACCAAGGGTTCACCTCGTTCCATTGATCCAATGGACACTCCAATTTGTCCACAGTTGAAGTCAACAATCTGTTTTCACTTCAAAGACACAAACATTAATTGTGAAGGCTGAGGTTTGATTACTGTCATGAGATTTCCAACCAAGATGATCTGCTCCAGCAAACAAGGGCTTCTGCAGACCCAAATCTGGATGCACTCTATGTTCTGATTTCTTTCAATGCTGACTTGGTCATGGACTTGGACTTATAATGAGGATCTGTGAGGATTGTGATCGGGAAGTACCCACACCATGATAATTTCACTTGGTCATCAGCAGATGCTCGTTGTTGTTGCCAAGTATCATGATCTTGAACAGGCAAAACACCAAGGTCTTTTCTGAGCAGTTCCAACCCAAAGGGCTGAACTACTACTACTACTAGGGGAAGCGACAATGGAGCCTATTTATCAATCAAGATGCACTGCAGCAAGATCAATATTTCCTGGTAATGTCGGGCTGAATTACTGGCGCGTGCAGAGCGATCATACATCACACAAAAATTCTGGAGAATCGAGGTACGAGGTGGAACACACAAAAACAAACGAAGAGCAAAGAGGGGGGAGCAAGCAAGCAAGCACGCAAGCACCTATGTTTTAATCCCATATTGGTTGCCACAAGAGTACCATTCGCAGAGTATATAATCCCCCGGGCGTTGCAGTTAGATTCATACCTTTCTCGGCCTTTTGGCTAAGATCAAGTGTAGTATCTGTTCTTATCAGTTTAATGTCTGATACGAGGCTCATCGAGCCTCATGATATTAATCTAATTTTTCTCGGGGGCGGGGCCGTCCGGTAGCTTGCTGCCTGGCCCCGCGCTTGTCGCCTTGGTCTTGCACTACCTCCTAGGCTGGCTCACCCCTCCCCTTTTGGGGACCCAACCAATGCAAATCTGGATTTTAGTCCTAACAAGTATTGGGTCTATCTCACTGAAGGTCCTCCGGGGGACCTAAAGAAACCAACTATGGAGTCTTTATGCCAATAAGAGTGTACATCCGGAGCACCTAAAGAAACCAACTATGGAGTTTTTATGCTAACAACAATGTACATCCGGGGGACCTAAAGAAACCAACTATGGAGTCTTTATGCTAATAAGAATGTACATCCGGAGGACTTAAAGAAACCAACTATGGAGTCTTTATGCTAATAGGAATGTACATCCGGAGGACCTAAAGAAACCAACTATGGAGTCTTTATGCTAATAAGAATGTACATTTATGATTAAGATGGGTTGTATTGCACAGCTTGAGTTATGTATCTTGAAAAATTGTAATATGAATTTGGTTCTTTTATCCAAATTAGTAATGTGAGTTTTGCTTTCAGATGAGGTTATATTGCATTTGAAGGATCTCCCCACACATACACTATTAAGAGAAGTCAGGGATATCTCTCCATGATATAATGTGGTGTTCACACCTAAAGTGATACCTATCACCAAATATAATGATGTCATCAATGTAATATTTATAAAGTGGGGTTCACACTTAACGTGATACCTATCACCAACTATAATGATGTCATCAATGTAATGTTTATAAAGTGGTGTTCACATTTAAAGTGATAATTATGACCAAATACAATGATGTTACCACTGTAAAACATTTGGAAAAATCCAAGCTTACAAGAACCTAATTCATCACCCTTTGAAATTTCGTCAATATATTCTTCAACCCAAAAGGTAGGAAATTTCATTGATACAAGTAGTCCTTCCCGTTTTGGTTACTGTCAATATGTAATCTTTACCTTGTCACCTTCACAAAGTGACAATTAATGATAATTGAATCATAGATCCAAAATATTAAATGCCTTCGCTTGACCAATGACATCAAAAATCTCCCCTAACAATGGCATGGCATATTTTTCACATAATATCCATTTGTTGACAAGTTTATAATTAAACACATTTGAAATTTAATCCAATTGCCACAAAAAAATTCTTGGTAAACATAACCATGATTAATGCATATTCTATTTTCGAAAGTTTCAACAATCCCATTTCCAAAATTTCTCCATTCGAGCTTTCACAAACACATACATTAATGGCAAGCTCATCATGCACCACCAAGACATGTTACACTAAAAACCACCACCACAATTGTCTATTGCACCTACACAACTTACACAAAGTATTCAAGAAGCACACACTACTTGAATTTGCACATCACTTGCACATGCTTCTTGTTCCTTTTTTTTCAAGGTATGTGTTACAACAAATTCATGTTTCACTCAACCAAGTTGGTACCATGACATGTTCTTTGTCAACCTTACTTGTCTTGAACACTTGAAAACATTTCTTGTCCATTGAAACACACCCATTTTATTACTCTCATTCCACCTTATTACCCAAAATCTCAAACACCTTGGTTTTTAGGCCCATTTTGGGTTCAATTCCCAAGGCTTGATTGACCAAAATCAACACAAAAACATCAAAATCATCTAAAACTTTGAAACAAACCAAGTTTAGCATTTCATTGCAACTATGTTTCCACTATAACACCTTTTTCTTGCAACATTTTGCAAAATGACAACAAATCTAACTATAACACCATTGAACCATATGATTTTTTGTGTTTTAAAAGAACTCATCGACAAATCATAAGAATTTAAATTCAAACACACACGAAATAATCACTTGTTTCTTCTTTGTGGGTTGGAATATCAAAACATGAGAAATGAAATTCGAGAGCCATGCCATGGGCTTAAAACCCAAAACATAAAAAAACCAAAACCATGTTCACATTGAATTGGGTTCCAATTAATGTTGGGCAGGTATCTACTTTCAATTATACTTGATGGCAGGGTATTAACAAAAAAATCATAGTTGAAGCCCAATGGGCCTAAACATAAGAATATTTGTGGTAAACTAAAACCCACCAAACATAACATAGGACTTTTTTTTTTTTGGACATGGATGCATAATAGATATGGAAAAGGGTGATGCCCATTGGTCATAAATTTGGGCATGTGCATTGACAATTTGGTCAAAAGCTCACTGAACATAAACATAAGACATTTTTTTTTTAGATGGGCATGGATAATAGATATAAAAAAAGGTGATGTCCATTGAACATAAACCCAAACATGTTTAAATTAACAAAATTGGTCATAGTGGTTAGTGTTTTTAAGCAAAAAACTAAGTTTGATTGATCCAAAGAATACAAATGTGAGCATGAAACTATCGCACCATAGAAACCACATGGTTTTTAACATAAAATTTTATGTATACTATAAACCTATTACTAACTAGCAAGATTGTAGCCTCATAACTACATCATTATAACCTAACATTATAGAAACTTGGAATTATGGATGCCAAAAGAATTGTTGAGGTCCTAGGTAAGTGGTTGCCTTTAGTTGCAATCTTAGCAAGTTGACGGGAAATTGAGTGGCAAGCACAAAGTGCTCTCAAACACCATACACACAAGCAAGCAAAGACATTCAAGTTCATTTAAACTAATGACACTAAATTTCATTCATTGAACACAATTGCATCAAGGAATTAGAATACCAATAGACACAAGCACCTCTGCTACCAACAAGTTTGCATTCAGTTTTCATAAAAATTATAATCTATTTTTAATTCAAAACTAAAAACAACTAACCACTCTCACCATCAACTTTGGCAACCCATATGTTTCCAACACTTTAAAAATTAATGATATGCATACCAAAACAACATACAATACAACATACCTCACATCCGCCAATGTTAGGAATAAAAGTTGAAGACAACTTATAGCTAAACAAGAAACCGCAAGGTGAAGAGTAAAAGTTGAAGACAACCCGCAACAACCATAAAAAACCCCAATGTCATAACAAAAGTTGCATACACAAGACATCCCACAAACAATTGCAATCATGTCCTTCAACTAAACAACACTTGACAAGTGGGAATAGAAATTTAAAAACATTGACTTATGTAGACACTAACACAAAAACAAACAAAAGACACATGTATTTAGAGTAAACAACCCAAACGACACCACACATCTACCTCCTAACCTAATGTGATGCTTTGAAATTTTTTTAAGAACTTCACAATATTTCTTTACTCATCATTGAGGCATTTTAGCCTTAAGGGTTGGAACACCTACAACTAGAAAAATAAAAAAACATGGACAATAGTTAAGGTTAATGTACCTACACCCAACAAATTAAAACAACAATGGAAACAAAAACATATGTGCAATTGCATACCTCCCTTTTTGTTCTTCAAACTTTTCACCTTTCAACAGTACAAAAAGTTAATCTTTTTCAAACAAATTGAAATAAGAAATGAGTTCCATTTTTTGACACCATGCCATTTTCAATGTCTATGTACTCTCCAATTGATTTAGGTTCAACATTTGTGCATCCAAATCTAGAATCATTTTCTTCATGATTAGAACTAGCTTATCCAAATTTTCAATACCAAGTTGACGATGTTTCAAACCTATGATAATACCAACCATATTGAAATTTTTTATAGTTTTGATTTGTGAACTGACAATACCCATCATTTGTTGGGTAAGATCTCTAATATTGGGAAATTACTACTCATGTTCTACCCACTAAAAAAATGGACAAAAAAGATTTGTCAACATTATAGTCCTCTGAAAAAATGACAATTTAACTTTGAGGAGGCCGAATGCAGTTTCTTGAATGGAAGCTAAAGATCCAAAGACCTCTAGTTCAAACACATTAGGTGCAGTAAGGTCAAGTCATAACAATTGGCATTAAAGCCTTGTAAATTAGTAGTAGCAAAGGTATCATAATTTCTTGAACATACTCAATAGCAACTTGTGTGGCTAATTCAAGGCCAACATAATGTCGAATGAAATGCAAATTTTTAAAATGCAAATCAAGCATAAAAACCAACATATTGTGAATGACGTGCAACTAAAATGATGATGCAAAGGCAAAAAATGACCGAAGAATACACCAATAACTTCAACTTGCAAGGAATGCCCAAGATGCATCAACTCTGAATCAAAGTTTCCAACCTATAATTCCACAAACATGATCAAGTAATTAAATTCTTAATGTTTTACAAGATTAAACACTTAACCAAGAACCTTAAACAGACAAAACCAAAATCTATTGACCCGCATACCTGCATCTCATGATTAGCCATAACAAAATTGTTGGTACACATGCCAACAATCATGGAAATAGCAATAGAAATGGCATCAAATAATAACTAGTATCCGTGGGACTAGTTCAAAACACATTGGGTGACTACTAATGTCATAATTTTTGAAACCTTTTGTGCCACAACCCATGTTTGGGGAATTGGTATTTTGCTATGCAAGGCAATGGTTTGCCTTGAATAATAAAAATTTATGGCATCTTTAAACTCTAGTGTCTCTTAAAATTATATCACTTTGGAGGTGAATCAGGTCTTGACAAGAGTTTTTAGTTTTCTAGGGTGACACTTGGAATCTTTACAAGCCTTAGCCCACTTTTGCATGCCCTTCCCACTTTTCTTGGTCCAAATAATTGTTTTTCACAAGGAAAACTAAGTAGCCTTGATAGAAACTTCCCTCATTCCATTACACATCTTGAAGTCATTTGTAGCATATTGACAACACTTAGACATGGCATGCCCATAAGAAATGGTAGCATAGGTTTGCAACAACATGAATGGAACACAAGAGATAATATTCATTAAGGCCATTGTGATGGTGCTCAAGTTAGCACCTTCATCCTTCACATATGTCATTATCTTGTCGAACAACTCATATCAAGCAAGTAAACTTTTTATAATTGCATAACCATTGTAGCCCCCCATTGTTTCATGAACCTCAAAAAAACCCATTATAATGTGACATGGTTGCCAATTTTTATTGATGTAATTGACAACAAACACAAAAGTAGCAAAGCTCGTTCATGACATCCATAAATCAAATGTGGTTATAATTGTGGTGGCTTCAACAAGTGTAAGAATAACATGGCATTCCATGGTCTTACTAACCATGTTAATCTCACTAATGAATTGTTGCTTATTAACAAAGACAACTTGACTACACTCATGATGCACAAGCCTTTTTAACCAAACATTTTCAGTGGAGCTCAAAGGACGATAGCCTTTGGCAATGTAAAACACCAAATCTTTTAAGAATTATTTTAAAACAAGGTTAGTTTTTTTGTAGGGGACGCCAATGGTATAGAAACGAATAATAAAACATGTAGTTGGGTTTTTTTTTTTTATTAATTTGATGATCAACATGTGCCATGGTAGTAGTAAATCGTTGTTGTGTTTAGTATAAAGCCAGAACTACAAAGTGCTAAGACGAATCATGATGACTCATGGTAATTGTGCCATGGTCCTTGTTATACTTAACCCAACCTTTCTAACTTTGTGTAGAATTATGATTTTTTTTTTGTTACATGTTATGACACAATGCATTTCATTATTTAAGATTGAAAGGAATCAACATCAACATTATGGTCATTTAGTTTTAAAAAGGCCTATGTATTTGCTTACCTTTACCATGTGAGCCAATATTTTTGGTTAAACTTCAATTGGACAAGCAATTGTTCTTGTCATGCATATGCTTCAACTTGAAAAATCTTGTTGTCGTTTTCACCAAACTCACTATCTAATATATTAATTCAGCAAGTTTGTCTGTCAGTCAGTTAGTTAGTCTGTGACAGTGACTCCGGACGGGATGTGTTAGTTACTAACTTTTTTCAACCCCACCCATACAACTAAAACTGCAAGTAGGTGGGAGACTGCTAATAGCAACCCACTTGGACCAATCAAACGTTTTGACTTTGTTTATTAGACTATTCCAAGGCTCCTCCATGGCTCTCAAAGCTGATGAACAACATCCAAGATTTCCAGTGCAAGGTCACCTATTGAGCGTTGATGGAGATGCTCTTATTACCACATGGCCCTCACTTGATTTTTGGCACCTCTGCCTTACCCTCAGTGATTTGTCTTGTGACCAATTTTTGTTACTTTGCAATTTTCTTTTTAGAGGAAAATTTTAAAGGGTGGTTTTTGAATGTAAAATGTGAGTTTTCAGTAAGAATTCGAAACTTTTTTGTGAAATAAAAATTGTATCCGTGCATTATGCATGGGGTTCACACTAGTCAATAATTATTTCACTGTTTGCTACAAATCCAAGCCCACCACTACCACCCACAACCCCATCTTCATCATAACTAACACATTCAAATCAATTCCCTTCGTATCTTCTATGATTATGTTCATAAAAACATCATGGTCCTTAGCCATGATAAACTAGCTTTTGAAAACACAACCAAACACCAACAAACCTACTATGATGTAACAATAATTGAAAACTTGAAGCTTGCAAGCTATAAGACACTGAAGATGACGAAACACAAGATACCAACTTACTAACCTGATAAGCAGAAGAAGGCATGAGAATACCAAATATGAAATCAACAAAACACAAGATATTAGTTTGTTAGCTTGATGACAAGAAAAAGACACAAGAACACCAAAGATGAAATCAACAAAACACAAAATACCAGCATGACAACAAGAAGAAAACTTGAGATTATTAGAACAATGCACTAAAAACAAAGTAATGAAAACAATAAAACATGACACAATTTCAACCTAGTAATATGAAAAAGACACAAGAACACCACACTACTAGAATTCTTGGTTTTTCAAACTAAAAATTTTAATAAAAAAAACCAAATTTGGACAAGGGCCAAAAAAATCCCTTATCATTTTAGACAAGTTGATTTTAACATGTTCAGTGTGATTAGGGTGGTTTTTTCTTATTAGTAAAGTAAAGACCATTTGACTGGTCATTTTGATTAGTGAACCATGGATCATTTGACTAGTCAAATTATTTAAATAATTTTTATCAAAAATATTTTTTTGTAGGCAAGTAGGTAGGTTAATGGGTGGGTAGGTAAATAGGTATTAATAATAGGTAGGTGGGTGGGTGGATAGGTATGTAGTAATAACATTGGCCATCTTGATTAAATATCCTACTTGACTAACACTCCATTGACCATTTTGACTAAAGGTGTCATGTTTCTTTCCAACTTGACTAAATATTCCATTTGATTAAATGTCATTGGTCATTTTGACCAAGGTGGTCAATTTTTTATCCAATTAGACTAGATGTCCAAGTTAACAAATAATCAAATAGGTCATTTCAACCATGTTGATTGGTCAAAAGATACACATGTCATTCAAACCCATAGCCTTTAGGCAAAATGTACATGTTTATTAGTAAAAAAAGACCAATTAATCAACTTGGATTGTTTGAAAAACCAATAATTCTAGTAGTGCCAAAAACAATGCATTGAGCACAAATAATAAAAAGAAAAAATCTAAATTAGAAGACATGAGAACATTACATGAAAACAAGCAATTGCAGCAAGAATGCTCACCTTGTTCCTCTATCCTAAACATTAATGCAACTACTGCCAACATGTTCACAATTTCACAAATTTGGTGCTCCTTTCCATTGCAAGCCATTTCATCATGGATATTCTTTTCTATCAAGTCGATGGCATTCTTTTTTGTTGCAAGCCATTTCCATCATGGATATTTTTTTTAATCAAGTTGACATAAAAACAATAGCTCTCAAAAACTCTCTAGATTATTGACCTACAACCTCATCAAACATAAAATTTTAACCTTAAAATTTTTAGCCCTAAACTTCAATACTTTACACATGTTTGCAATGTGTGATGCATGTTTGACCAGTGTAGTTCACAAAATTTATAGAATACAAAACCGCCCATGTAAAGGCAACACCTATGTATGGGAGAAGAAAAGTCTATTGAGGTAGGGTATCAAGAGGTCTTTTAGCGAGCCAATACCCAATAGTCATGGTGCCCCATACCTAGGTGCATGCCCGAGTTGATACTCAACCAAAATTTCAATACCCACCCAACATTGGTTCCAACCACAAATAACAAACTACATGGAATTAATGTCCTACAACAAATACATGACATCATTATTCTAAGGCTTATGAATTTCAATGAAAGTCAAATTGATGAGTCCAATATAACCATGGAATTTCATGATATGCATACTAAGGGTAGCTTGTTCCTTGACCATAGGTCATCAAATTTCATTACTTATGGTTTTTTAAAATTTAGGATGCAATGAAAATTGCATTATAAATTGCATTTTTATTCTAGTTCCACATGAACACATCAAAAATGACACATTGTCATGTTTCATGTACATGATGAACTAGAGCAATTATTGTTTTAGGCTCAATGTAATCAATTGCCTTATCACAATGTAAACCTCACAAGTGGATCTTGCATGGGCATGGATGGTTGGGACCACTAGTGCTACTAGCTTATCAAATCTGACAAACCAAAATTGTTAAAATCTTGAACAAACTTGGAATTATTCACATTGTGACAGACATTTCTTGAACACCCACATTTCGGTCAACTAATTTGCCCAACACTTGATTCTAACCGATTTGCATTGAACAACTCTAATGTGTTAATGCTTGTTGCATATACATCTTTTAAAATGTCTTTTCATCATTATTTGACAAGCAATTATTTGAGTCAAAGAGGCATGATTCAAATAAGAGGCCATGGTGCACCCAAAAAGACCCCTAAAAAAACCTTTAAAAACCCTAAAACTTATCTTAAATGACAAAAAAAAGAAAAGAAAAATCTTAATAATAATAAAATCTAGTCAAATAAAAAAACACTAAGAAAAAACAATAAGAAATGAGAAACCAACTTGGAAAAAACACCAAAAACTAAAAACCCTAAAGAAAGTAAAAAAGAATAAAAACTGTAAAAACAAGCAAAAAGAAACAAGGAACAAACCAAGAAAAAGGTGAAGGGACAAGTGAAAATGAAAAAAATATAAAGAAATGAAAAGTGAAAAAGTCCATTTATATAGTTTCATGTAAAATAAACCCTACAAATCATTCTATTTAATCCATAGAGCAAACCCTAAAATAGGTTTGTAGTGAAAATACCAAAAATGCCAAAACTGAAAACCTTTATAAATCCTTCAAGTGATGCCCTCCAAAAAAAAAAAAGTGTGGAAAAAAAGTTTCAAAGAAGTCTTGAAATGTGCTCTCTTTTTCTTTTTTTTTTAAATTATTTTTTCAAATCTTATTTTATCTCCTATTTTCACCATTGATGCCCAATTTCATGATTTTGTCCCTACTTATGGGGACTTTCTAAATAACCAAAAATTAGGCATGAAATTGAGACATGGGATGGGATGGAGTATGGGGCTTTATAAATAACTGTATTATCTCAACATTTTGCACAAGGACCCCAAATATTTGAGTGAAGATAATACAAATAAATACTAAGTGAATGGGGGAGATCAAGGAAATGTACCCTTAGTTTCTATCTGGGTAACTATTTGTTAATTGTATCAATTAGTTGTGAGGCCACTTTGTCTTCATTTGGGTACTTATTGTTAGTTGTATTAATTAGATGGGACGATGTGATGTGGTCCAAAGCTATTTTCTATTTAGTGATGATGCATGGGGCTAATCAACAACCACATTTGGATTCGGGAGTTACATCCCATCCATGGTGAATGAAGATTCTCATTCGATCTAGTCGTCACATCCCATCCATGGTGAATGAAGATTCTCATTCGATCTAGTCGTCACATCCCATCCATGGTGAATGAAGATTCTCATTCGATCTAGTCGCCACATCCCATCCATGGTGAATGAAGATTCTCATTCGATCTAGTCGCCACATCCCATCCATGGTGAATGAAGATTCTCATTCGATTTAGTTGCCACATCCTGCCCGTGGTGAATGAAGATTCTCATTTGATCTAGTCCCCACAGCTTGCTTTTTTGGTGCATTGCATTCCCAATGGCCATTCCTTGCTATAGGAACTTGAGGTACCTTAACCTAAGGACAATTTCATCATTAAAAATAATCCTCAAAATAATGAAATGAAATTTTGTGAAAATACGAAGTTGATATGTTGAAAATCATCATAATTATTGTAGGCTACATTTTGAATAATTTCACTACTCATATCACAATATTATAGTAGGTAATGGAAAAATATGTAAATTTCAAAATTTTAAAAAAATGAATTCATTTTTTGAAAAAAAAAATTATTTGTTTTTGTCAATGTGGAAACTGACCCTAGGCTACTACGGTATTCATTGTGATCACCATTGAGAGAACAAGTGAGAACACATTAGGAACATCAAAATTCATTATTGGGTACCTACCATTGTTAGGAGGTTCAAGAGTGATGTCATAACAGTCCTTGTCCATGGATGAAAAGTCTCATAATCAGTCTTGTGGATGGAGGAAAAAAGATGTAGCCCTCTCTTCTCAATGGACCAAAAAACTCATAACCTATGTCTATTTGGATGAAGTGAATGGAGGAAAAAACATATAACCTTCTTCTCAATGGATGAAATTTCATAACCCGTGTATATTTGGATGAAGTGCAAAAAACATGTAACCTTCTTCTCAATGGATGAAAATTCATAACCCATGTATATTTGGATGAAGTGCAAAAAACATGTAACCTTCTTCTCAATGGATGAAAATT
>Ga0116227_10014694_pt1 | contig 11838 bp, 10 predicted proteins | sample S1TSphgellanicum_FD_89693 | JGI IMG/M metagenome (GOLD analysis project Ga0116227, IMG submission 89693) | Host-associated microbial communities from peat moss isolated from Minnesota, USA - S1T2_Fb - Sphagnum magellanicum MG | ecosystem: Host-associated > Plants > Peat moss > Unclassified... | reverse complement strand
GTATTTATAAAATTTATATTAATAGAAGTAGGTGTTTTGGTTTATATAATAAGAATTTTTTTAATTTTTACTATTTTAATTTTTAGAAATTGTGATGCGATGATTATTTTCTACTAATCATAAAGATATTGGTACTTTATATTTTATTATTGGAGTTTGGTCTGGGTTTCTTGGTGCGAGAATTAGGTTAATTATTCGTACTGAATTAGGAATGGTTGGAAGCGTCATTATAGATGAACAAATTTATAATTCTATAATTACTGCTCATGCTTTTTTAATAATTTTTTTTTTTATTATACCTGTAGCTGTAGGGGGTTTTGGCAATTGATTATTACCTTTAATAATTAATGTTATGGACATAGCTTTTCCTCGTTTAAATAATTTAAGGTTTTGATTGGTTCCTGTTGCTTTATTATTTATAACAATAAGAGTATTAGTAGGTCTTGGACCTGGAACTGGATGAACCGTTTATCCTCCTTTGTCTAATTCTGTTTATCATTTTGGTGGTTCTGTTGATTTAGCTATTTTTAGATTACATGTTGCGGGAGTTTCTTCTATTTTAGGAGGAATTAATTTTATTACTACATGTTTAAAAGGAAAGATTAGTTACGTTTTAAGATTCGAATTTTTGAATTTATTTGTTTGGGCTATAATTGTTACTAGTTTTTTATTAGTTTTAAGTCTTCCTGTTTTAGCTGGTGGGATTACTATATTATTGTTAGATCGTAATTTTGGTTCTTCTTTTTTTGATCCTAGTGGAGGGGGTAATCCTATTTTATACCAGCATTTATTTTGATTTTTTGGTCATCCTGAGGTATATACTTTAATTGTCCCTGGATTTGGAATGATTTCTCAAATTGTAATTAGAATCTCTAAGAAAGGTGAGATTTTTGGTTATTTAGGTATGGTGTATGCTATAATTTCAATTGGTTTATTAGGTTTTATTGTTTGAGCTCATCATATGTTTACTGTTGGTATAGATGTTGATACTCGTGCTTATTTTACTGCTGCTACTATAGCAATTGCTGTACCTACAGGGATTAAAATTTTTAGGTGAATTGGAACGTTAATGGGGGGTGTATATTCTTTTGATTACTTGTTAATATGAGTATTAGGATTTATTTTTTTATTTACTATAGGAGGTTTAACTGGGATTATTTTATCAAATTCTAGACTAGATATTGTTCTTCATGATACTTATTATGTAGTAGCTCATTTTCATTATGCTTTAAGGATAGGAGCGGTTTTTAGTTTATTAGCAGGGTTTTTTTACTGATTTCCTTTGTTTACGGGTGTGTCTATAAATTCCAAATATTTGTTAGTCCAGTTTTTAATTTTGTTTGTTGGTGTTAATATAACGTTTTTCCCTCAGCATTTTTTAGGTTTATCTGGAATACCGCGACGTTATACTGATTATTCAGATAGAATGCTTTTTTGAAATATTGTTTCATCTTTAGGAGCTTTTATTTCTTTTTTTGGAGGCGTAATAATCATGTTTATTATTTGAGAAGCTTTAATTAGTAAGCGTTTTGTAGTCAGGGTATTAGTAGGATATTGAGATGTGGAATGAAGATATGATTATCCTTTAGCTTTCCATGCAGCAAATGAAACTGCTAAAATTTATTTATAGTCTATAAGTATTTATTACGTTTGATTTCCAATCAATAATTTTTAGATTAAATATAGAAGCTTTGAGTGTACAATTGCAAATTGTAAGGGTTTTTATCAATAAATTATTTTATTACTTTTTGTATAAGGGATAAAAGTAGAAAATAAAATATTTAATTAATCTTATTTTTTGATAAATTTTATTATGAAAAATATTGTAATAAAAAGATTAGTTATTAATGATAAATTAGGTTTTATTATATCTGTAATTTAGTTATATTTTTGCTTAATCTTTCAGTTAATTTTTTCTTTAAATTTTTATATTATTATATTAATTATAATTTTTTTTTATTATAAAATTGATAAAATAATTGGGTGTTAGTTTTACTGTTTATTAAAGACATAGCTTATAAGGTTATAGGTGGTTTCTGCCCAATGGTTCTAAATGGCTGCAGTAATCTGACTGTACTAAGGTAGCATAATCATTAGTTTTTTAATAAAAAACTGGAATGAAGGAATGCAAAGATTATTGGATTTTTATCATTTTATAGAATTTATATTAGGGGTGAAAATACTCTTATATTATTATTAGACGATAAGACCCTATAAATTTTAAATTATATTTTTTTTGGGGTAAAAGTAATTAATATGAAATTATTATGATAAATTACTTTAGGGTTAACAGGGTAATAATAATATTAAGATCTTATTAATATTTTTGTTTACTACCTCGATGTTGGATCATTATACTAAAAAAGCAGAGTTTTTTAATTTTAGTCTGTTAGACTATAAAATTTTACGTGATCTGAGTTTAGACCGATGTAAATTAGGCTAGATTTTATCTTTTTAGTTTGTAATGTAGTACGAAAGGAAAATTACCATTATTATTAATATTAGTATTATGTCAGAGTTATGAGATAAATTTAGAATTTATTTATTTTATTAATTTTGTTTTGAATTTCTTTTTTAATATTTTATTTTTCTTATTTATTTAGTGTTCTGTTTTTAGGTTTATTAGTTATATTTATAATATTAGTTTATTTTTCTGGAATGTTTTTTATCAAGTTTGTAGTAATTTTAGTTTATGTTAGCGGAGTTGTTGTTTTTATTTTATATATTTCTTGTATATGTTGATTTGTGGGTGAAGGGTACTCTTCGTTATTTTTAATATTTGGAGTTTTTATTTATTTTTTATATGATAATGGTTTAATAGCAAGATTTACTAACTTTGGTGAGTTTTTATGAATATATTTATTTTTTAGGTTTCTTTTTAATAGGTTAGTAATAAGGTACTCTTTAAATTTGTTTAAAGTATCTGGTTCTTTACGTTTTTAGGTTTAATAAGTAATTTCTTAATGGTTTGCAATCATTAGTTTTTAAATCATAGTTTTAAGGTTACGATCCTTAGTATTTTGTGGTTAAGATAGTAGTTTATTTGATTTTTTGGTAATCAAGATTAATTAATAAGGAATAAGCATTATTGTGTCGGTTTGTCGTATCGAAGATTTATCTTTAATGGTGAGTATCTTATTAATAGTTGTAATATTATTATGATTAATGTGAGTAGCAGATTGAAAATCGGATATAGTGTATGATTTTAGGTTTTAGTTTGGTACTATTAATATTATTATTTATAAATTTTAGTTTAAGTTCAAATAAACTTAGATTATTATTTATTATAAAAATTTTTATGGAAATTAAATTCATTAGTTATTTTTTGATTAAATTAATATTGGCTGTTGTTGTATTTTTGTTTATAAATTATAATAGTTATATTTACTATGGGATTGGGCTGACAATAAATTATGGTTATGTATTTATTTATGCTTTTTTTATTGTATTTTTTTTATGATTAATTTGATTCATTAATGGTATTTTTGTTATAATTAGTCATTTTCTACCCATAGGAATTGAAGGGTTATTAAAAGTATTTATTCCTATTCTTGAAATTGTAGGAGTTTTAATTCGACCTTTAACTTTGGCTATTCGTTTAGCAACAAATATTAGATGTGGACATGTGGTTTTATTAATATTTAGTTTTTTTGCTTTTAATATTGCTAATTATTTAGTAATTTCCATTAGTTTATTATTGTTTGGATTATATTTTATTGAGTTTTTAGTATGTGCTATTCAAGCGTATGTATTTTGGAGTTTAATTTATATTTATATAATAGAAATGGAGGTCTAGGTAGTTAAATAATAATATTTGCTTTGTAAGCTTAAGTTTTCTAGATAGCTGATTTAGCAATTTATTTACATTAAATAGGTTTATAGTTTATTATGCCAGAAATTGGGTTGCATTGATGTTGTAATTAGAGAGATTTTAGTGTGGCAGAATTATGTGTTAAATTTAAGTTTTAATTATTTTACTGAGGAAAAAGTTTTTAGAATAAAGATTTTGGGTATCTTAGGAATTTCTTTGATTCGTTTATTTCTTGAGTTATTAGTTGTAGTAGTTATAGTTTTTTTAAGTGTTTGTTTTTTGACTTTGTTGGAACGTAAAATTTTAGGTTATATTCAAAATCGAAAAGGGCCTACTAAAGTTTTATTTATAGGATTATTACAACCGGTTATTGATGGTGGAAAATTAATTTTGAAAAGGATATTTATCGATAAAATTTATTATTTTTTTATTCCTTTTTTTTCGATTGTTGTTATAAGATTATTAAGTTTAACAATTTGATTTTTTAGGTTTTCTATTGTTTTGAATAATAGAGTCTTTTTTGTTTTAATTATTAGATCAATTATTGTTTATGTTTTATTTATACTAGGTTGAAGAAGAGAGAATGTTTATGGGGTTTTAGGAGGTTTACGAAGGTCTTCTCAAATGGTTGCTTATGAAGTTATTATATTTTTTGTTATAATTTTACTTGTAATATTTTATATAAGTTGAAATTTTCATGATTATTATTTTTCTGTTTGATATATTCTTGATTTACTAGTAGTTTGATTATTGATTTTATTAGTAGAGACTAATCGTAGACCTTATGATTTTGCTGAGGGTGAAAGAGAGTCAGTTTCTGGTTATAATATTGAGTATATAGGAGTTTTATTTGCATATATATTCATTGCTGAATATGGGATATTAGTATTTTTTAGTTGGGTCACTAGGGTAATATTTTTAGGTTATTATAATTTTTGGTTAGTTTTATTATTTTTAATTATTATTCGAGGTTTTATTCCTCGAAGTCGTTATGATATTTTAATATCAAATTGTTGAAAGTTTATATTCATAGTTTTAAGATTTATGATATTTAAATTTTTTTAATGTGGGTTTTAAAAAAAAATTATCTAGTTCAAATATTTAATTATTTTTTATCTGATTTAGCTAGACCAAGAAATTTACTATGATTTTGAAATTTTGGATTTATGCTTGGAATTTCTATAGTTATTCAAGTAATTAGAGGGTTTTTATTATCATTATATTATAATGATTCTGTAAATTATGCTTTTTATTCTGTAAGGTATTTGATATTAGAAGTAGAAAATGGTTATGAGTTTCGTTTTATTCATTCTAGAGGTGCAAGATTATTATTTTTTTTAATTTTTGTTCATATAGGTCGTAGAATTTGATATAAGTCTTATTATATGGTTGAAGTTTGAGAATCAGGAGCTTTAATTTTTTTAATTTTAATAGGAGTTTCTTTTTTAGGTTATGTTTTACCTTGGGGTCAAATATCGTTTTGGGCTGCTACTGTTATTACTAATTTACTTTATGTACTCCCATATGTTGGAGGTTTAGTATTAGAATGAGTTTGAGGAGGTTTTAGTGTCGGAGGTCCTACTCTTTCTCGTTTCTTTATTTTGCATTATATTCTTCCGTTTGTTATTTTGATTTTAAGTTTAGTTCATTTAATATTTCTTCATAATAATGGAAGAAGAAATTCTTTAGGAGTAACTTCAATTAATGATAAAGTAGAATTTCATTGATATTATACTGTAAAAGATTTAGCTTCTTTTGTCGTTTTAATATTATTTTTTATTTTATTATTATTATTATTACCTTTTATTTTTATAGATTCTGAAAATTTTTTGTTTGTAGATATTATGAAAACTCCGGAGCATATTAAACCTGAATGATATTTTCCTTTTGCTTATTGTATTTTGCGTAGAGTTCCTAATAAATTAGGAGGTGTAATTGGGTTAGTTATAAGTGTAATAATTTTAATGTTATTACCCTTATTAGCTAAAAATTTTTTTAAGTTTAATGATTATTTAAGTTCTTATATTGTTGTATTTCATTTTTTGATTTTTGTTATATTAACGTGGTTAGGAGGATGTGTCGTTGAATGACCTTTTAGAAGGTTAGGGGGAATAGTAAGAGTTTTATACTTTGTTTTATTTTTTTTTTAATTAAGTAGTTATTATTTTGAAAATAATATTTTATTAATTTATGTTTTTTAGTTTAATATTATTAGGTTTATTAATAATGTTTTTTTATATATGAGGAGATTACATAAAAATTTTAATTTTTTTAGAAGTCTTAAGTTTGGTATTTTTATCTGTGGTAATTTTTAGAATAAAATTTGATTATTTTTCTTTACATTATTTTTTTAGATGTTTAATTTTTTTAGTTTGTGAATCTAGGATAGGATTTTTGCTGTTTATTTATTACATTAGTATAGAGAGAGAGTTGGTGAAAAAATTAGTATTAGTACAATTTTAAGTTTTTTAATATTATTTAATCTAGAGATTTTTATTATTAGTTATATGTATTTTTTTTTAACAAATTCCTTATTTATAGATGAAGAATATTCATGATTTATAAAAAATAGTGATATGAATTTTTGAATAGTCTTTTTAGTTTTTGTATTGTATTTAATAGTTTTAATAGTAGAAATCAATTATAAAATAAGATTAAATTTATTATTAATTTCGCTTGTATTTATAATATATTTGAGTGACTTAGTCTTATTTTTTTTCTTTTATGAAATAGTATTTCTTTTGATTATGTTTACCATTATTTTATTAGGTTATAGTTATGAGCGTTTGATAGCTTCTTTTTTGATAATATTTTATTCTTTTTTATTTTCAAGTCCTGTATTAATATTGTTATTATTATTTGATCATAGATTTTTAATAAAAGAATGATTAAGATATTCAGGTATAATTAGATATTTTTTTGTTGGTTCTTTTATGGTAAAGTTTCCCATCTTTGGTTTTCATTATTGACTTCCTGTTGCTCATGTAGAGGCTTCAACTATTGGTTCCATATTATTAGCAGGAATTCTTTTAAAATTAGGATCTGTTGGTTTAATGTATGTAATTATATATATAAATTTTATAGTAAAATTTCATTGATTAGCTTTAGGGGTTATTTTAATAATAATTGTTATTATTAGATTGAGGGATCTCAAGATAATAATTGCATACTCTTCTGTTGCTCATATAACAATAGTCTTTTATGTAATAATAATTGGATATTTTGTTGGCAAAAAAGGGGCAATTTGCATAATATTTTATCATGGTTTTATCTCTCCTTTAATATTTTGGGTTGTAGGAATATTAGCTTGATGAAAGACTCGCTCTTTAATTGTAATTAAAATAATTTCATTCTCTTATTTATTTCTTATATGTGTATTTTTTCTCTGTATTTTAAATATAGGATTTCCGCCTTTTTTAGGATTTATAAGCGAGATTTTAATAATAAAATCTTTAATTAATAATTATTTAGTACTTACAGTTATAATTCTTGGTATTTTATTAAGGTGTTATTATAATATTTATTTATTTTGATGTTTTAACGGGTTCATAGGGATAGTTTTTAAGCTAAGATTTTTTAGGATTGATTTGTTTATGTTTTTAATTTTAGGTTTGTTGTTAAATTTATTTTGATTAAGTATTTTATATGACATATTGTGGTTATGTAGAAATATTCAATAGTGATTATATTTATTGTAACAATTTTTTTTTTATTCTTACTTTGGGTGTTAGTAATATTTTGAATTATAGGAAAAGGTTTTATTTTAATTAGTTTAAAAGTTTTTAATTTAGGATTTTTTGGAGATTTTGAAATTTTATTAAGTTTATGAAATTTGTTATTTTTATTTATGGTAGTTCTTATTAGAACTAGTGTTATAATATTTTCTTTTTCCTATATAAGTGGTTTATGGGTGAGTAATTTTATTTTTTTATATTTAAGTTTTGTGATTAGAATACTATGATTAATTTTAAATAATAATTTTTATTGAATGATATTTGGTTGAGACGGTCTAGGTGTTGTGTCATTTTTATTAATTGTTTTTTATATAAATTATGAGAGAATTAATAATGGTTTGTTTACTATATTTCAAAATCGAATTGGAGATTTGTTTTTCGTTTGATTTATTTTAGGAATAATTGATATAATAATATATTCAAATTTAGTTTTAAAATGAGGGTTGTTATTCTTAATTCTTGGAAGTTGTGTGAAAAGAGCTCAATTTCCTTTCAATGCTTGGCTTCTTTCGGCAATAAGAGCCCCTACTCCCATTTCTTCTTTAGTTCATTCTTCTACTTTAGTAGTAGCAGGTGTTTATATCTTATTACAATTTAATTATTGTTTAGGGAGTATTTTGAATATTTTAAAATATTTAAGGTTATTTACCTTAATTTTAAGAACTATGGGATTATTATTTGAGGTAGATATAAAAAAACTTATTGCTTATTCTACTATAAATCATGTTGCTTTAATAATGTATATAATAAGATTTGGTCTTTTTAAAGTTGTTTATTTTCATTTAAATATTCATGCTATGTTTAAATCTCTAATATTTATATGTTTTGGATTTGTAATATTAGTTTCTTTTCATGCTCAAGATTATCGTTTAGTTTCTTTAAACAATCTTAATCCTGTAATTAAAATAATTTATTATTTGTCTTGTTTTTGTTTGGGAGGGCTTCCTTTTTTAAGAGGGTTTTTTTCTAAAGATTTTATTATTGAAAAGCTTATAGAAAACAGAGTTGAGTTTAGATTTATTTTTTTCCTTTTAGTATTTTTAAGAGTAAGAATTTATTATACTGTAAAATTGAGAATATTATTTAGAATTCATTATACTTTTTCTATGGTTGATAAAAATTTATTAGCTATGTTTGGATTAGTAGTAATAGGGGTAATAATAGTATTTATTATTAATTTATATATTTCATTGGTTTTTAGATTAACTTTGGAAATACTTTCTTTTAAGATAAGAATTTATATTTTTATTTTTGCATTTTTATTTTTAAGTTTAATATATAATTTTAGTTATAAACTTATTGTGTTTAGAAAAATAATAAATTTTAAAGAAACTTGAACATTAGATTTTTATATTTTAGATAAATATATGTATTGGAATATATTATTAATAATACAATATTTAGGAACAATAAGGAATTTAAAATTTTTTTTATTAATAAATTGATGAGTTTTAGTAATAGTAATTGTGTTATTTTAAATAATAAAAGCTTTAAAAGTGTAGCTTTGAAGAAGCTAAGAAATTAATTATATTTTTTAGGGTGTTTAGCATAAGTCATTTTCGTTGATTAGGTTTAGATGAGGATTATTACTGCAGATTTTCAAAATCTGAGATTATTCTGTAAAATTAAGCTAATTAAGCTGCAGGATTCATACTCCTGATATTTTTTTATATTTTTAGATAAAATAAAAGTAATTAAAATAAAAATATAAAAAGTTTTATTTATTTTTGATTAATAGCGTGCCAGCAATTGCGGTTATACGAATAAAGTTAATATATGATTTTATGAAAATTCTAAATTTCATGTTTAAAGTAAAATTTTTTATGAAAAGTATTTTCATTAAAGTATTTAAATGGGATTAGATACCCCAGTAATTCAAATTATGAGTAAGGAAAAAATATTTTTATTGGCGGTTTAATTAAAATAGAGAAACTTGTGAATTAAATAAATACCGCATTAATAATAGTACTAAAATTATTTAATTTTGTATGTTCGATGGGAATTTATAATATTTATTTATTCAGATACACATAAATTATATTTTAGGTTTTATGAGTTGCATGATATTTATAAATGATTAAATGAAGATGAATCTATTAGTAAATTAAAATAAATTGAATTATTTTTTAAAAGTACATATCGCCCGTCAGCTTTAATTTAAAGTAAGTCGTAACATAGTGTGTTTATTGGAAAATGAACATAATGATATTTTGAGGAATATACTCATTACAAGATGCTTTAAGGATAACTATGGAGCAGATTCTTTATTTTCATGATTATTTAATAATAGTAATAATTATTATTATATGTGTTGTTGGGTATTTTTTAGGATTTGTTTTATTTTGTAAAACATATTCTTCTAGGATTATTGCTGATCATTTAGTAGAGAGAGTGTGGACAATTTTACCTATTATTGTTTTAATTTTTTTAGTATATCCTTCAATTTATTTGCTTTATTTAATTGATGAGAGAAGGGTAGAATTCTTATGTACATTAAAAGTTATTGGACATCAGTGATATTGAAGATATAAAATAGATGGTGTATTAAATTTAGAGGTTGACTCATATATAGATGCTGATAGATCAGTGCGTTTAATAGATGTTGATAATCGTGTAGTTGTCCCAGTTCAAGAGCAAATTCGTGCTTTAATTACTTCTAGGGATGTTTTACATTCTTGAGCTTTACCTTCTTTAGGTGTAAAAATAGATGCTGTTCCTGGCCGTTTAAATCAGTTTGTATTTATAGTAATATTAAATTCTATTATTCATGGTCAATGTAGAGAAATTTGTGGAGTAAATCATTCTTTTATACCAATTGTTATAGAAGCTGTAAACTTATCTGATTTATTATATTAATAAAGCTTAATTAAGTTTTAGCCTTTTAAGCTAAAGAAATTTTAATAATGATTAGAGTATTTCATGTTTTGAGACTTAGTTTATGACCAATTTTAATAAGAACAGCAGTATTGGTTAGATTCATTAGGTTATACTTATCAATAAAAGTAGGATTTAATGCGTTATTGTTGGTTAGGATTTTAGTAATTTTAAATTGATTTAAAGATGTAAGTCGAGAAAGAGATTTATTAGTAGAACATAGATTTTTAAATAATATTTTTTTCAAAACTGGAATAATTTTATTCATTACTTCTGAAGTAATATTTTTTGTTTCTTTTTTCTGATGTTATTTTGATTTTGTACTAGCAATTGATTCTGAGCTTGGAAGTGTTTGACCACCTAAAGGAATTCAAAGAATTAATCCATTCAGTGTTCCATTACTTAATACTTTAATTTTATTATCCTCTGGTGTATTGATTACCTGAAGACACTTTTCAATTTTAAATAATAATTGATTTTATGCGGTAATTACTCTTTTTGCTACTTTGGTTTTAGGAGTTTATTTTTTAATTGTTCAATATCAAGAATATGTAGATGCAACTTATACTTTTATAAGAAGAGGTTATGGAAGAATTTTTTTTTTGGCTACTGGGTTTCATGGTTTTCATGTAATATTAGGTTGTATATTAATTTTTGGTAGGTTATTTCGCTTTATTATGTTAAATTGTGATTCTTTATGACATTATAATTTTGAATTTTCAGCATGATATTGACATTTTGTAGATGTAGTTTGATTATTTTTATTTATTTTTATTTATTGATGAGGGTTTTAATGTGAATTATTTTAATTTATTTATTAATTTCTTTTTTAGTTCCTATAATTATAGGAATGATAAGATTCTTAATCAGATCTAAATTTATGAGTGCAGATTCATTTGAATGTGGGTTTGATTCATTTAATGTTAGAGTATTTCCAGTGTCTCTTCGTTTTTTTGTTTTTTGTATTATCTTTTTAATTTTAGATTTAGAATTGATTATTATGTCTATAACCCCATTAGTAATATGAGCAAATGGGTTTATTGTAAATATTATTGTATTTTTATTTTTAGTTACAGTAAGAATGATTATAGAGTGATTATTTGGTAGACTAAGATGAGTAGAATAAACTGGGGTGAGAGCGCCCAGGACCCCTATTCTACTTAGGTTTTGTCGCACAAAGCGAAAGCTTTGTTCATCTCACCCCAGTTTATTCAGATAATTTTCTTTATGAAACTTTTAAAACAATTTTTATATTTCATTTATATTATTTTATTATAATTTTTGTTAATTTAATAAGTATTTTAAATTTTTATATAATAGTTTAATGTAATAGTTAGGTAAAACTAACTATAATAATTTTTAATTACATTTATACCTTCTCCCCCTGAAAAACCCCGATATCCCGAACATATACCCCCC
>Ga0116227_10014691_pt1 | contig 11839 bp, 16 predicted proteins | sample S1TSphgellanicum_FD_89693 | JGI IMG/M metagenome (GOLD analysis project Ga0116227, IMG submission 89693) | Host-associated microbial communities from peat moss isolated from Minnesota, USA - S1T2_Fb - Sphagnum magellanicum MG | ecosystem: Host-associated > Plants > Peat moss > Unclassified... | reverse complement strand
GTTAATGAAATTGATATTCATGAAGTATAATTCAGTTGTTCAGATCGAACTACAATTCCTAGTTGTTTTCGAAATTTGTGAAATTAAATTATCACAAGATGGCCAACAGATAATTATAGTTTGGAGGATACTTTGTATTTTACATTTGGTGAGAACTGATTACCATAAGTGACATAGCAATAGGTGATGAATAGGTCACGCTCATGGTTTGTCATTAGATCAAAAGCAATATTGGTAGGAAATAGATCATACAAATTTCTAGACTTATAAAGATATGTTTGGAGTTGAGATTTATTGGCTTCATTTCAAATAATTAATGTAAGATCTGAAAAATGTGTTGCAGATGTCACTGAAAGAACTTTTCGTGAACATGTTGGAGCACAACAAAATTCCATTGACAATGAATTGGATGGTGCAAAACTTGCTTCTGCAGGTAAGTACTTTATTGCCTATGAAGTCTTTTTATTGTGTTTCCATTTTTACTATCATAAATTTTATGCACACATGGGGTGAGTATTATACAAATACCACATTGTGGGCATGTTGATGAAAGAGCTATTGAGTTCTTAAATTCCAATCATCTTAGCTCAACTACAGTCCATGATGTGTTCAAATTGAACTACAATAGACAAGTTCATTGAAAAGCATTCTAAATCATGCAGGTCCTGTGCTGTTCTCACAACACAATGCATATTCAAAAAGCAAAGATGTCAATATTCAAGAACCTCATGCAATTGATGAGTTGTCAAACTTATCAACCAACCCAAGTCCCACTCCATTGTTTCACATTGAGATAAGATCACCCCTTGGTGTTCAAGATGTCAGTGATGTCTTCTCCAAGCTGAGCATATTTTTCAATGATGGATGGACATTTTTCTTCTACCCGAAGTGCCAAGCACCTACATCTTTGCATGAGTCAAACCTTACAGATGAAAGACACTTAGAAACAACCCATACTTTTATATCTTTCCAAAAAAATGGTGATGTTCAATTAGGTGATAAGTGGTTGGTATTGCAAGACTTTATTGATCATGGTAACTCAGCGTCTTTAAAAAATGAGTGAATAAAAGTTGCATTTGAAAATCATGATTAGTCCATGACAATTGGATGCTTGACATCAATGTTTCAATATATTTTCGTATTCTCTTTCTAGTATTCTTGCCCCTTACTTTTCAAATGATAATATTTCAAGATTATTGCAATTAATTTTGGAATAACAACAACCAAGATATGTAGTGTCATTGTAAGACCTGTTGTGTATTATGGAGTAAGAATGTCTAATGATATTCTTTTAGATAAAGATTCAATGGTAGAGAGAAACTTTTAAAGGTTAACATCTGAAGTAATATGGAATCTATGAATGTAAATCTCACCTTGTAGTTGTTATATCTTGTCTTGTATGTTATGTTTGGATTAAGTATGGAAAAAAATCACATTCTCAACATTGTAAAGATTGATTTTTCACCTTCCATTTTTATAGTTGGCACCTTAGTTTTTTAGCTTACATAATATATCCAAAGAAATTGTCCAATTATCTTCCAGCTCTCCATGACACAATGGTCAAGTTATCATTTGTTGCAAGTCTATACAAAATTCTAAAAGCAACATCTAATGTGTTAACAATCTTGGGTGAGTTGCTTGTTGTTGCTTTTGACCAACTCCAACCATTCTACATAATAGCAATCATTGGCAGAGTGTGGGTATCAACCTAGGCCAACTATTTTTCTTTTTAAAAATTTCCAATGTTGTAATTTTTTTTGTGGAACATTTTGGCAATTTGTCTCACTAGACAAATTACAAATGTCGCTTTCTTTGGATTTTTTTAACTTTCAATTTAGGATGCTAAGTTGAGAGACCTATAAGATCCGGGGGAAATGGGAGGGAGATGGAGCTCAGGAAGGTGGGCGACATTTGTGAATGTGGCGGCATTTGGCTCCAGAGCTATATGTGAATGCTTACATCCCTCAATCTGTGTGGTTAAGCCTGATTAAGCTTGTAGACATAGTTTAGGTGTCTTGGTCAAGAGTGTAAGAACTGGTTCTTTTTAAGCTTGAGTAGTTAGGGTTCAAGGTTCAAAGGAGCAGGTTGAGCTTGGGGGATCTTCGTCAATTTTCTTGATAGGGTTGTGCTTGTGCTTATTTTTTAGTAGGTGTAAGGTGAGGTAGTCCCTGATGGCTTAGGGGCTTTTTGAAAGGAGATCTTTCACGGATTGTGTGTGGCAGAACGATTTTGGAAATGGAAGTGAGTTCATCATGGTTGTAGGGAAGGGGAGGGTCGACAACAGAAGGGATAAAAAAAATCATGGTCTGTCCAATGGAAAAGCTTTCACCCAATCCCACTAAAGTGGCTCCCGGGAAAGTCTTACCAGTAAGCTATTTTTGCAGTTATGCGGGGTTCCATTGAAAGAAACTAGATGACAAATCAAGGTTAACTAGAAGGTAGTGAAGGCAGAAATGGCATACCTAAGAAATCACATGATGATCGCCAGCTTTGTAGGGGGAAGACAATCGCCACTTTTAACTGCTTCATTTTTCTAAACGTAGTTAGGTAGTAATTATTTCATTTCTTAAGCTTTAGTCAATTATAGATAAAAAAATAAATAATTTTTCTATTGTCCCATTTTGATCATGAGCATAAAATGATTCATATTATCTTTCCAGCTACGTCATTAATGAATTATTATTTTATGATTCAAAAATTTTAGTATGACTGGATTGAATCTAAATAGATTGAAAAAATAACAATAATAAGTTTGATTAATACTAGATTCTACATTGTATCATGCATTCAGCCTTGAAATAATTGGCATTATGTGATTTATGATTTTCATGGGCAGGATGATTGTTAAAAAGAGAATCAAGATAGTAAAAATGAGGAAAATACTTCGTTAAAGAATATATTTAGTAATATATTTTGAGTTTGGGTTTTGGAAAGAAGATTGGAAAATACTTTTCCATGGATTTGATTTTGGATATTAACACATTATGTTGAGTTTGAACTATATTTTTTATAGACATGTTGCAAACATTGGATTTTTGACTAAAGATGATAATGTCGTAGATTAATTTTATTTTTGTGCAAAATACAAAAATGTACATATAACAAGTAGGTGCTACAAGTATAATTTTAATTCTAAATTGTGCAAATTGTGTAAAGTTTTGCATATTGTTTTGTTAGAAGTACATTTTGATTTTGTGTTTGAGTTATTATAAATTAATGATAAAGAATTAGTACTTACCAATTATGTATTTTCATGATTAGGTAATATAAAGTCATCATTTGTTAATTGTGATTGTGTGTCATGTGATTTAGATGTCATCAAATTTGTATTAAGGGTTTTTGAAGGTCTTCAAATTATACATCTCATAATATTATTAATCCTTGTAAATACATTGTCAAAAGAGAATTACATGTAAAATGTTATGCATATTCAAAGTTGTTTCATGTGTTGGTTTATGATTAAATGGTTGAATGATTGACCTTTTCTTTTATAGTTAGTTAAGCAATACTTGCTAAAAGTAACAAAGGTTTTTACCTTGGATTTTAAATGTTTTTTAATATTTGTATTCACTTGTTTGATGTTGATATGAAATTGTCCTTGAAACATGTGAAATAACAACCTTATTTTACTAAACATTGAAATTATTAGGCCATTTCTACCATTTCCATTAATCTTTTAAAATCCTCACAAACCTATCAAACCTTATTACACATTTAGTTAATAATTCACTAAAAATATTATTAAAAAATTCAAACCACCAAATCGAACAATTTCAGTGGCCATAACATTTTTTTTCACACTTACACAGCATTATCCAACAAACTTATCATGTCCCCCTTCAAAGCCTCCCAAACGAATTAAATTAGGAATGAAATTCCATTATTGCAATAGTAGTTGCTAGCTACTACTACAAGTAGTTGATTATAAAATTATGGTAATATCATTTTAAAGGGATAATGAAAATAATTCAACTTTGGGTGTGGTGTAAAAACACAGATATTGTTGACAAAATGACTTGAAAATGGAACCAAGATTTTCATGAAATACAACAAGGTTGGAAAGGAAATGAAGATGAAAATGTAGATATTGAATCAATTCAAAATGTGGAACCGTCTTTAACAAATCTAACATGTTATATCATATTCTTTTTTTGTAGTTTTCATATTCATTATGAACATTGATATTTTTAATTTTTCACAAGAAAATATTATTAATAGATGATAATATTTTTCACAAACACTAAATTTTTTCATAACAATTTCAAGTGAATATGTGTTTGCTATTTTCAGTAATTACCAAATGGATATCTAATTAAAAATATTTATGATATTGGGTGTTGTAAAGATCAATTTTACAACACAATGATGATTGTGAAGGTCAATTTTCTATGATCTTTATGCATATTTACATTGATTGACCATTTAATTGTTGAAGCATATAGTAAATACTAGGTAAAAGATGTTCATGATGAACATTCAAAAGTTGTGTATTATGTATTATCCAATAGACATAAGACATTTCAAAGACCTTGATTATATACTTAATAATGAACCTAAACACATGTTAATTACAATAAATCACAAATATTTGAAAATTAATGTTTTTTAAATATATAGTTTTAAAAAAAGAAAAATATGTAAACACATTTGTGAATATAAGTATTCTTGGTACCATTTGGGGTGAAAGCACAGTATGGGTGAACCAATTTTCACCAAAAAAGGTGATGAATAATTGGTATCATAGTACACAATAAGTTTAAATTTTGGTGGCATCATTTGACAATCTTATACATAAGTAAAAAACTTTCGAATTTGCACAAGAACATTTGGGAATTCAAATTTAACTATAAATCAAGATTAATCTTGATCCAATAGTTAGATGAAGAGGATTGAATAAAATCAATGGACACAACATATATAATGTGTAAGTTTTTTGTTAGCCATAGGGTTTCATGATTGTGGTTCATAAAACATTACTAAATAAGAGAAATCTGAAAAAATAATGTGATGCCCAACTATAAAATTTATTTATCTTTCATTTGGTATTGGTTTTTTATTTAAACACATAAATTATTTTTCTTTCATTGTTGAAAAAAATGAAAAAATACATATTTTTAATGAATTTTCAACCAAAATTTTAAAACTTCCAAGTGGCCCTAGATTCAATTGATGTATATAATATCATTGACCAAAAAAAAAAATCATCAAAAAATTCCACCCACAACTTTAGTTTTGAAGTATGTATGCAATTTTTCATATTTTGTGATGAGTATTATTTCATTACAAATATATTTCATATGTTGAAGTTCACCAATGTTTGTTGGAATTTTTTTAAAAATTGATTCTTTTAAGTCTAAATCTAATCCAATATAGTTCAAACAAAAATAAAATAAAAATCCACGATGTGATGTCTATACTTAGGAAAATAAACCAAATGTAGAAATGTAGTATTTGTGACTACAATTTTTGGGGGGTGTAGTGTGCTTTTATTCTTCAAAAGCTTTCAAAATAAGTAAGGATTTTCATAATAAAATATCTCAAGTTCCAAGTTTTTAGATATTTTGAAATAAATGGTGATGGATTTCAATCCAATATATATTTATATAAGGCTCCACATTACTATGCACTACTAGTGACAATCAATTATTTTATTTTTTCTTATGTTTCCATATGGTTTAATTCATCATTATTTATGTCAACATAAAATTTAATTAAAATTAATATACATTTCATGGACATGAAAGACACTTGTTAATTTGTTTTTTCATATCCATTTTGATGGATAAGGGGGGAAAATAAAGTAGTTATAAAATGGAAGTATTTATTCAGAAAGGTGGGAGATAATTATCAACAAAATTCATAGGAAAAGGAAGCAAAATATTTTTTAAAAGAAACAATTAAGCATGAAAATGAGGTAGTTATTTTTGAAATTGTTTTTGGAGTGGTCCTTAGACAACCATATGAAAGATTCCAAAAAATCCCCCATATACCAATTCCGATTACTTGTGATTGCAAGGCTTCTATATATTATAAATGAAAGGAATAATTATGAATGAATTTCATCCATTATTGATGAAAATATGATGTTCATCCATGAAACACATGTTCAACTATAAGAAGTACCTTGCTTTTATAACCATTAATTTTTTTCTAATATATGTGTTATGGCCCATGTTGGGGGTTTTGCTTGTCATCCATGGCATTTTAATGAATTCCAATGCTTGTCACAATATATTGATGAACTAACAATGCCACTTACTATTGTATTTAAGTCTCCAAAACGTGCATGCTATTAAATTGTCATTGCAAAGATGAACTTGTATTGATGGTCAAGGGTCCCATCAAATCTATCTCCCATTTATCAAATAGTCCCTAATAAATTCATATATACAGTACTAAGGCACATTTATTGTAGACTTATTAACCTAAGCTTGATATGTGCAACACAATTCCTGCATGCCTTGTGCAAATCCTTATGGAAAATCTCTCAAATTTCAATAATAGTTTGTCAAAGTCAGTCAGTAATGATGGTGCACGTTTGATTTCCATGCATTGTATTTCTCCTTAATGTTTCACTCATGTTTCAAACACTTCATATCTTCCAAAATCTATTTTTAAAAAAAACCTTAAAGTCCATTATACATCAACATTCATCAAGTTTGCATCAAAAAATCTAACATCTTCAATCATATGACCAAGGACTCAAGATAGACCATCGACATTATATTTGGTTTTCCTACTGTTGATGAACAAACTTTAAATCAACCTCAAAACTCTCAATTTGATTTGGAAGTGGAAGTGGTCTCCATCTTCAATTCTAAATAAGTTCCACAAAATTTCAAAGAGGTGAGAATGGAATTTTCTATTGATTAGGAGGATCTCCTTTTGTCATTTAAATATTTCCTCCATAATGAAACATGCTTAAATTACTAACCGTTGTTATTGACCTGGATCCCAAGGAACATGCAACTATGCACAAAGGTTCTCAACCAGGGGTTTTGTTTCAGTTTTGTGGAGGGACTGTTGATCATCAACAAGAGGACTTGACCAAATTTGTCTACAGGGCAGAGAGGAAAGTACAAATTTTCTGGCACTCCATTATATTTTGGTGACATGCTAGAATCTTTAGTCTAAATCTGGTGATTTCAGAAAAAAGGCCCCAAATACTTTGAGCCTTTTTTTCCAAAAAACGTCCATTGTATGACTTGCAGCCCCTTTTTTCCTATCACCAAATAGCAAAAATTGCCACAAAAAAAAAACTTTTTTCTCAACAAGAGCTAAAGGGACATTCATTGGCTGACAAACAAAAGAAGTAAATGAAAACATAGGTTCAAGATCCTTGGAAATTAGCGTTAAGAAGTTCTGACTTGTCTAAAAAACAAACTCCATGTTCTTAGGATGTCCACTCCAATGAATTGCACAAACTTTTCATTGTAAATTTGTTTCAAGAATACACAATGAAATCCATAAACCCAATAAGGTATCCATTCTGAGCCGTGTGCACAGAAACCATTATTGAGCACAACAACATAGCAAGCAAAGAGCCAAGATATGATACAAACTTTCACACCAGTTCCCCAACGCTCCACTGCATTAGCTGTTGATCCCCATGTCTTAAAAGCTGCACTGCATGCACAACTTCCATAACAAAGTTCTGAATCCAAACAACCACCGCAATAGTTAATAGTCAAAAGCAAGATTGCTGAAGATTAGACAATTTTGCGGCAGTACTAAAACACCACCTGATGACAGGCTTGCATTCGAATTGAAATCTAGATCCACAATTACAACATTCATGTCACTACTTTTCTAGCAGCTAGTTTGATCAGTGCATTGCCATATGGAACAAAAAGCTGTAAAGTCTGCGATGTAAATAACTTCTTGCAAAAAATATGGCACTTCCCTAAACAGACAACAACATCAAACATTGCAGCATAGAGAGGCTTACATCAAGGGTAGCATCTGGGGCCTCTTGCTCTACAGAAGTGACTAGTGACTCCTTGGATGCGAAACCCAGAAATTCCCAAATTAGTTCCCATAATCAAAGTCTATGCACACCACTGGTGAATACTTTAGTGCAAACCGGAGAATTCCAAACTAGTTCTCACAATCAAATCTATGTATTATAACTAGCAAGAAAGATAATTGCAATGAAGCAATTCAAAGAAAAATAGTTTAGGTTTCCAAGGATTCTTGCACATGGATCTATTGTAGACAGAAACAAAGGAAAAAAGAAAAGAAGGCATTTTCATCATTGATGACATTTTTACCTGACAGGGAAGGGACATCTCTAGTAGAAAAAACTCCACGCAAGTCCAAGGGAAAAGATACCATAACAAACCAAATGTTTTTCAAAGATTCTGTGGTGCACATACTGCATAGCATAATATTCTACTAATGCACAAATCCAAAAGCTCCATTTCAAACTTGATGCCTATCAATAATTTGTTGGAAAAGTGGACTTTCTAGTACATGAGTAAACAAAAGTGCACCCAACCTCGGGTGGAAGTACCTCTCATGTTCAGCTTGCCATCAACTTCAACATCTCTGCAAAGTGAAAGAGATGCTGAACTCTCTTTCACAAAGAATACTGCATCATACATATAGTTCCTCTCTTCAACTTCACAATATTTTCCAAACCAAATGCCTTCTGCTCTTTCCTAACTTGCTATACTCATAAGGAGAGGCACACTAATTAGCTGCCATAATGGACCCCCAATTGTTCTTTGTTTTGTTGTAGGAAGAAGAAGAAGGCAACGTTGTTGTGGCCCCCTTTTTTTTTTTTTCGATTGCAGAAGGTGATGGCATCTTCTCTTGGTTTTTTTTGTTTTGTTGTAGCAAGGAGAAGAAGGTGATGCTGCCATCACCTTCTTTTTCTTGCTACAACAAAACAAAAAAAAACCAAGAAAAGATGTTATCACCTTCTTTGCTACATCAAAACGAGAATAGAAGGTGACGGCAGGTTGCTACCATCGCCTTTTGTTTTCATTTGGATGGAGCAAAGAAGGCGATAGTAGTTTTACTGACGTCGCCTTCTTTTTTGTTGTAGCAAGAAGAAGAAGGCGACGCTGCCGTTGCCTTCTTCATCTTCTTCTTTTTTTCCATCGCAAAAGGCGATGGCTGTTGTTGCCATTGTTGCCTTATGTTCTCATTTTGATGCAGTAAAGAAGGCGACGACAACTTTGTTGCCATCACCTTTTTTTCTTTCTTTTTGTTGTAGCAAGAAGAAGAAGGCGATGTTTTCGTCGCTTTTTTTTCCGTATCGCATCGCAGAAGGCAACGGCAACAAGTTGTCGTCTCCTTCTATTCTTGTTTTGATGCAGCAAAGAAAGCAATTGCAGTAATGCTGTTATCACCTTTTTTTGTTGTTTAGTTATTGCAAGAAGAAGAAGGCGACGCTACCATCACTTTTTTTTCTTTTTTTTCCTATTCTCCTGCAGCAAAGAAGACGATGATAACGTTGTCGTCACGTTCTTTTTTTCTGTTTTGTTACAACGCAACGAAGAAGGTGACAACAACTTTGTCAAAGTTCCCATCGCCTTTTTTTTGTTTTGTTGCAGCAAGAAGAAGAAGGTGAGACTGCTGTCGCTTTGTCTTTTTTTTTCTTCTTTTGCATCATAAAAGGCGTCGATGGCTGTACTGTCATCGCCTTTTATTATTTTGTTTTGTTGCAACGTAATGAAAAAGGTGACGGTAGCAACGTTTCTGTCACCTTCCACTTTTTTTTCTTTTTTCTTTTGGAGTTCAGAAGCCGATGGCACCAAAGCAAAGAGGAAAATAAAAAAGCAACAGGCGACGGCAACTTCCGTTTTTTTTTTAAATTCAGCGTAAAGTTGTTTCTGGTTTTGTTTTGTTGTGATTCCATTGTAGCAAAGAAGAAGAAGAAGACAACTTCCATCACCTTCTTTGATGGCTTCGCTGCAAGAAATTAACAACATACGTTTTTTTTTGCTTGTTTTGTTGCGAAGAAGGTGACGAAAACAATGTTGTCACCTTCTTTTATGGTGGTGGTGATGTGAAGAAGGTAATGGCAGCAAGCGATTTTATTTTTTTGTAGGTCTTTATGGTTTAGTTTATTAGAATTGACAATTAACAATATAATGGTGGTTTTTTTTGTTTAGGTTGAAGGTTATAATGGTTAGGAAAAGGAGATTGAGGAAAAGTGATGGTGGTGATTTGGAAGTGCATGAGCAAACTGTTGTTTCATCATATCAAGCAGTTGTTGAAGGAAATATTGTTTCATCAAATCCATTGCAAATTGTTATTTTTTCACATCAAGTAATTGCTGAGCAAATTATTGCTTCTTTCAATCAGCCAATTGGTGAGCAAAATGTTGCTTCATTAGATATGAAAATTAGAAATTGATGTATCAAGCAATCTATGTGGATTATACTTAACAAGGATGACAATTAGTAATGTAGATTGAAAATTTTGATTGAAAAATGATGGATTAAATTGTTTTAGAATTTACATATATTAAATTAGATGTAGATAAAAAAAATTGTACAAGTTTTTTTACATTTGCTTATATTCGCACCTTCCATCATTTGATGGAAGGTGTGTGATTTTTTTTGTCAAATTTTTTTTATTCCAATACCTGAAAACAGTTAAAGTTTGCAATAATTATATTTGATTGTGTGATTTTATTTTGCAATACTTGCATTCTGTTTTGAACGTTTTATGTGTAAGGTTTTAGGGTTAGGGTTTGTTAATTACAAAATAATGATTTACTTTTGGATTTTTTTTATTTAAGTCCGGAACTTGAAGTTGACCAGGTTTCTCAACCATCGACATCCCCTTGTCCACCTAATTTGGCTTAGAAGACAAAGAATGGACAAAGGTTGAGTCGAAATGGAAGTGCAAAGTTGGCACTTGCATTGTCGCATATTGTGCCAAATGGTTGTAGACCAAACATTTGAAGGAGGTGCATGGTTTGGTGGTAAAAAAGGCGAAACCTAGGAGGCTTTCAACTTCTATAAGAGGTCCTCGACATCAAGACCATGGTAAAATGAATGTTTGCATCTTGGGAAATGTCCAAGTTGTGCAAATGCAGAATGATCAAAAGGTTACTAGTGCCAAAATAAAAAAGGAGTGGGTAAAGCTAGTAATTGTTTCAAAACAATGTCCACCATTCCCAAAACCAGCTTTGGTCAAATTTGTTTCAAAGTAACTATTGCAGGTGTTGGGTCTAACTGCTTGGGTGTGGGAAGTGTGACTCAAGATGCAACATCACGAATGGAAAAATGTGAAGATTTACAAAAAATGATTCGATCCACTCATTGTGTATATGCACGATAATTGAAGAAGGCATGGGATGTAAAAAATTGGGATCGAAAGTCCAATAAAGCAAGTCGAACAAAAGAATTGACAGATGTATTAGATTTTCATGAATCTAGAATGATTCATGGAAGGTAAGAAACAATAATAATTCATGTTTATTATTTTTTTATAATTTTTTTTCATCCAAGGTGTGTTAGGGTTTAATTTGGTGGTTTTGGGTGTTTATAAGGTTGAAGAGACAATAAAGGAAGAGTTCGTTGCAAATGTAATTCAGGTTGAAATGCAATGTCACCATTTCTACACTACTCGTCATGTAGCGAGGGCTGCAAATGCAACAATTGCTTACCAAACTAAACATGGGATTATAGATACTGATATGGTTTAAGGTTTTCACTGTATATAGTTAGCTAGGTTTTTTCAAGCCTTTTATTTTTTGGACTACCCAATTTTTGAACTTTGGTCCTGTGATGTGTTATGGAGAACCTTTTTTTTTCATTGGGTTCTTTAACAATTTTTCATCCACCCATTTTTGTACATCTTTTATCAATATAATATTTTC
>Ga0116227_10014687_pt1 | contig 11842 bp, 11 predicted proteins | sample S1TSphgellanicum_FD_89693 | JGI IMG/M metagenome (GOLD analysis project Ga0116227, IMG submission 89693) | Host-associated microbial communities from peat moss isolated from Minnesota, USA - S1T2_Fb - Sphagnum magellanicum MG | ecosystem: Host-associated > Plants > Peat moss > Unclassified... | reverse complement strand
CTGTCGCGTTATAGCTGCGCATGAGGTCGAGCTGCATCGTATCCGGCGAGCGCAAGCCCTTCACCATGCCGACCGTGATGGGAAAGAACGAGAGATAGCCGACAATGGCGGCCTTCGGGGCAAGGCCGGTGAAGCCGATATTGCCCAAAGCCACCACGACCATCGGCGCGATGGCGAGGATGGGGATCGTCTGGCTACCGATCACCCAGGGCATAACGGAACGGTCCAGCACGCGCGAATGCACGATCGCGGTGGCCAGCGCGATGCCGAAGGCGAGGCCGATGCTAAGCCCGGTGATGGCGGTTTGCGCCGTATAGGCCGCTTGCAGCAGGAAATTACGCGGCGAGGTCAGCGGATAATGGAAGATACTGTCATAAAGCGCGGATAATATCTGGTCCGGAGTCGGCAGTACCGGGCGGTCCATGCTGTAGCAGGCTTGCAGCACCGCCCAGAAGCCGGTGGGTCCGTCCGGGTCCATCAATGCCACGGCTTGCGGTGCGTTCAGGAAATAGGCGGCGATGTACCAGGCGATGATGACGACGAACATCACCGTGAAAAACGGCAGAGTCTTGGTGAGCGCTTTAGTCATAGCTATGGCCTTCACGCAGCGCTTCACGGACTTCATGTGCCAGGGCGACGAATTTTGGATCTTCGCGGATTTCCAGCGTGCGATGGGCAGGCAGGTCGCTCTCGATGATCCGTAGCACGCGGCCCGGGCGCGGCGACATGACGACGATTTTGGTCGAGAGAAACACGGCTTCCGGGATGGAATGGGTGACGAAGACGGAGGTCATATGGGTTCGCCGCCAGAGTTCGTGGACATGCAGGTTCAGATTGTCGCGCGTGATCTCATCCAGCGCGCCGAAGGGTTCGTCCATCAGCAGCAAAGCGGGTTTGAAGCTCAGCGCACGGGCGATGGAGACGCGCTGCTGCATGCCGCCCGAGAGCTGCCAAGGGAATTTGCGGCCAAAATCCTGCAGGCCAAGCAAGGCAAGATTCTCTGCGGCGCGCTGCGCGCGCTCGGGTTTTGGCATGTTGAGAAGTTCGAGCGGGAGCGTGACATTGCGGGTGACATTGCGCCAGGGGAAAAGGGCAGGGGCCTGAAACACATAGCCATAGGCATGGGCGCGGCGCGCATCATCAGGGCTCATGCCATTTACGGTGAGGCGGCCTGAGGTGAGCGGTGCGAGATCGGCGATGGCACGCAACAAGGTGGTTTTGCCGCAGCCGGAAGGGCCGATGAGGGAGACGAAATCCCCCTGCGCCACGGTGAGATCGACATCTTTCAGCGCGACCACCGGCTGGTCCGCCGCGTTGAAAACGATGTTGAGTTTTTCCGCCTCGATGACATTCATCCGGCGAAATTGGCCGAAGATGGGTTGTTCGGATGATCCTTCCAGGTGAGGTGCGGCTGCCCGCTCTCGACCGGGACCATGGTGATGCAATGCTCTACCGGGCAAACATGGGCGCAAAGATTGCAGCCGACGCATTCGGCGTCGATGATTTCGTAGCGGCGCCGGCCTTCCACGCGAAGGGCGGCGATGGATTGGTGGGAGGTATCCTCGCACGCCGCGTAGCACAGGCCGCATTTGATGCAGAGATCCTGATCGATGCGCGCGATGGTTTTGTAGTTGAGATTCAGGTCATCCCAGTGCACAAAGTTTTGGATGGCCTTGCCCTGGAAATCGGGCAGGCTGGCATAGCCCTTCGCATCCATCCAGTTGGACAAGCCACTGATCATATCATCGACGATTTTAAAGCCGTGATGCATGGCGGCGGTGCAGACCTGCACATTGGTCGCGCCCAGCGCAATGAATTCGGCGGCGTCCCGCCATGTGGAGATGCCGCCGATGCCGGAGATGGGCAAGCCCCGCGTGGTGGCATCGCGCGCGATCTCGCCTACCATGCGCAGCGCGATCGGCTTTACCGCCGGGCCGCAATAGCCGCCATGCGTACCCTTTCCGTCTACCATCGGCTCCGGCGACATCGTATCCAGATTGACGCCGGTGATGGAGGTGATGGTGTTGATGAGCGAGACGGCATCCGCCCCGCCCGCCTTGGCGGCGGCGGCCGCTTTGACAATATCCGTGACATTGGGGGTAAGTTTCACGATCACCGGCATGCGGGAATGCTGTTTGCACCAGCGCGTCACCATCTCCACATATTCCGGCACCTGGCCGACGGCCGCCCCCATTCCGCGCTCGGACATGCCATGCGGGCAGCCGAAATTCAGCTCCACCCCGTCTGCGCCGGTTTGTTCCACGCGGGCCAGGATGGATTTCCAGCTTTCCTCTGTACAGGGGACCATCAGGCTCACCACCATCGCGCGGTCCGGCCAGCTGCGTTTGACCTGCGTGATCTCCTGAAGGTTGAGGTCGAGCGGGCGGTCGGTGATCAGTTCGATATTGTTCAACCCGGCAATACGCGTGCCGCCATAGCTGACCGCGCCGTAACGGCTGGAGACGTTGACGATGGGTGGATCCTCGCCCAGCGTTTTCCACACCACCCCGCCCCAGCCGGCACGAAATGCGCGCTCCACATTATAGGCTTTGTCCGTCGGCGGTGCGGAGGCGAGCCAGAACGGGTTCGGGCTGCGAATGCCGGCGAAGATCGTGGTGAGATCGGCCATGTTCAAAATCCCAGAAATGCGTGGATGGCGCGAGCGGCGAGCTTGCCATCCTGCACCGCGCGCACGGTCAGATCCTGGCCGGCGACGCAATCCCCCCCCGCGAACACGCCGGCGAGGGAGGTGGTATGAACGGCATCCACCGCAATGCGCCCGTTTTCGAGCCGCACGCCGTCCAGACCGGCGAATTTCTGCCCAACGGCTTTCAGCACCGTATCGGCGACGAAATTCTGTCCGGCGGTGAGGATGCGCAGTGCGCCCTCCACTTGTTCAACGCGCAAGGGCGCCGCATGAAAATGGATATTAACACCATGCTGTCTTGCCCAGCGTTGTTCTTCCGGGGTGGCGGACATATGCTCCGGCCCGCGCCGGTAGAGGATGGTGACTTCCTCCGCGCCCAGGAGCCTGGCTTGCGTGGCGGCATCGATGGCGGTGTTGCCGCCGCCGATGACGATGACGCGGCGGCCGAGGTTGAGCGTCGCTTTGTCCTCTGCCTGGCGTAGTTCGGCGATGAAATCCACGGCGTCATGGATGCCAGGCAGATCCTCGCCGGGAATGCCCATACGATTCACAGCGGTCTGTCCGAGGCCAAGAAAAACCGCGTCGTATTCCATGCGCAGCGCCGCGAGGTTCAGCGTCTCGCCGAGCTCCCTATCGTATTCAATGTCGATGCCGCCGATGGATATGATGAATTCGACCTCCCGCGCCGCGAAGGCATCCGCCATTTTATAGGCGGCGATGCCATATTCGTTCAGCCCGCCGGGCTTGGGCTTCGCGTCGAACACGCGCACTTCATGCCCTCGCAAGGCCAGGGCATGCGCGCAGGAGAGTCCGGCAGGCCCCGCACCGACCACCGCAATTTTTTTGCCCGTTGGCGCAGCGCGGATGAAGGGCTGTTCACCCTGCGCCATTTGCCAATCGGTTGCGACGCGTTGCAGCGCGCCGATGGCAATGGGCTGCTCGCCGGCCTCGGTCCATACGCAGGCGCGCTCGCAGAGAATCTCCGTCGGGCAAACCCGCGCGCAGGCGCCGCCAAAAATGTTCTGTTCAAGGATTTTCCGGGCGGCTCCGGCAAGGTTGCCGGTTGCGATCCCGCGGATGAAGCCCGGCACGTCGATATCCGTTGGGCAGGCTTCGATGCAGGGAGCGTCGTGGCAAAAATAGCAACGATTGGCCTCCACCACTGCCTGGGCATGGGTAAGCGGGGGATGCGCGTCGGCGAACCTGCTTTCGATGTCCGACACCCAAGCTCCTTTCGCAAATGAGATTAAAATATCGCCAGTCGAGCCCCTTGCGTCAATAAAAAACTTGACCTTACGGTCAGATTTGATGAGAATTTGGGCATGAGCCGCCGAAACATCAACGCTGCGGTCGAAAATGCGCAACCCCGCCCGGCTGGGCGCCTGCGAAAGTCGCGGATTGCGCAAATTTTGGAGGCGGCCGAGCTGGAATTTGCACTGAACGGGTTCGAAGGCACGACAACGGCGGAAATTGCCGCCCGCGCGGCGATGCCAAAGGCCAATGTACATTATTATTTCGGAACGAAAGAGAAAATCTACCGCGCCGTGCTGGATGATATTCTGGTTCTCTGGCTGGACGAGGCGGATTACTGGATCGCCCCCGGCCGCACGCCGCGGGAGGCATTGACCGGCTATATTCGCGCCAAAATCATCTCCGCGCGGGAAAAGCCTTTGGCGTCACGTATTTATGCCGGGGAATTGCTGCGCGGCGCGCCGCAAATTTCGGGCTATTTGCACATTGCGCTGCGCGAGCGTGTGGCGGCACTCTCCGACGTCATCAACGGCTGGATTACGGCGGGCCAGATCAATCCCGTCAGCCCGGCGCATCTATTATTTTGCATCTGGGCGATGACGCAGACCTATGCTGATTTTGCCGTGCAAATTGGTGCGGTACTCGGCAAACCGGAACTGGATGAGGATGTGTATGAGCGCGCCGTGGATACGGTGACGCAACTCGTCCTCGGGAGTTTATTGGCAGGAGCGGCAGAATCATGAATCTCTTGGTCAAAGGCGGCACCATCACCACGGCAGAGCGCAGCTATCGTGGGGATATTCTTTGCGTGGATGGGATCATCGCGCAGATTGGTGAAAATCTTGTTCCATCCGGCGCGGAGGTGGTGGATGCGAGCGGTGCGCTGGTCATTCCCGGCGGCATCGACCCGCATACGCATATGGAACTGCCCTTCATGGGCACTATCGCCACGGAGGATTTTTTCACCGGCACCGCCGCAGGATTTGCCGGCGGCAATACCATGATCATTGATTTCGTGATTCCCGGCGCCGAGCAATCCATGCTGGAGGCGTTCCATACCTGGCGTGGCTGGGCGGAGAAAGCGGCGGGGGACTACGCGTTTCATGTGGCGGTCACCTCCTGGTCAGAGCGCGTGCATGAGGAGATGGGGATTCTGGTGCGCGAACACGGTGTCACCAGCTTCAAGCATTTCATGGCCTATAAAGGCGCGCTGATGGTGGATGACGCCGCAATGCTGCATAGTTTTACCCGTGCGAAAGAACTAGGGGCGATTTGCAACGTGCATGCGGAGAACGGCGAGGCTGTCGCGCATTTGCAGAAGAAGCTGCTGGCGGAAGGGATCACAGGGCCGGAGGGGCACCCGCTGTCACGCCCGCCATCTGTGGAAGGCGAAGCCGCGCAGCGCGTGATCGCCATCGCGGGACTTTTGGATATGCCGGTTTATATCGTCCATGTTTCTACGCAGGATGCAACGGATGCGATCATCCGTGCTCAGGCGCAAGGCCAGCGTGTGTATGGTGAGGTACTGGCGCAGCATCTGGTGATCGATGAGCAGGTTTACTGGGACGAGAATTTTGAACGTGCCGCCGCGCATGTGATGAGCCCGCCCTTCCGCCCAAAACATCACCAGAAGGCGCTATGGGCGGGGCTTGCTTCGGGAAATCTACAAACGACAGCGACTGATCATTGCTGCTTCTGTGCGCCTCAGAAAGCCGGCGGCATCGGCGATTTTACAAAAATTCCCAACGGAACGGCCGGTATTGAAGACCGCATGAGCGTCCTTTGGCATTTCGGCGTGCGGTCCGGACGCCTGACTCCGGAGGAATTTGTCGCCATCACCTCCACGAATGCCGCGCGCATCTTCTCGCTCATGCCGCGCAAAGGTCTGATCGCTTTGGGTGCGGATGCAGACCTCGTCGTCTGGGACCCAGCTGCAACGCGTACGATCTCGGCCAAAACCCACCACCAGAATGTCGATTTCAACGTGTATGAAGGAATAGATGTCACCGGGCTGGCCCGCACCACGATCGCCAATGGCAAGATCGTCTGGCAGGACGGCACGCTGCGCGCCATGCGCGGGGCCGGGCGGTATATTGCGCGGCGGAGCTAGCGCCGCACAGAGCCGCCCGGCGCCTAGCTTAACTTAGTTGCGCCGTGCCAGAAATCCGAGCAGGAATGCAGCGCCTGCAACCAAAGCGATCGCCGTGAGGGGCTGCTCTTTAATGTTGTCGCGCAATTCCTCCGTGGCGGCGCCAAAGGTTTTCTGCGCTTTGCCAGCGGCCTGGTTGAACTTCCCTTTGACCTGGGTTTCTGTGTCTCCGGTAAGACCGCCCACGGCATCCTGAAATTTTCCGCCGATATCGCGGGCAATGCCTTCAAATTCGTTTTCATCCATCGCGATAATTTCCTTTTAGTTTACCTTGTTGATTTAGGGAGGGCGAAGGCGGTTTCCAGAGATGAATCTCGCGCCGTCCAATAATTAAAACGTCGTTAGAATGCGTTCACGCTGGCGGCGTGGTGTGTTATTTGCGGTCATCGTCCAGTGGGTGTGTAATGACCATATCGCTTGTTTTGACGTTCGTGAGCCATGACAGGCCTGGTTTGGTAAACGCGATTTCTGACAAGGTCGCGGCCGCTGGCGGGAACTGGCTGGAGAGCCGTCTGGCCAGGCTTGCCGGAGAGTTTGCGGGCATCGCGCTGGTCAGCGTGCCGGAGCAGAACGAGGCAGGGCTTATTTCGGCATTGCGCAGCCTTGAAGACGAGGGAATGCGCGTGACAGCCGAGCGGAGCAGTGCAATTGCTTCTTCCCCAGTACGTCTCCGCGCGCTGGCACTTGAAGTGATCGGCCAGGACAGGCCTGGCATTGTCCGGGATGTGACGCAGGCATTGCGCGAGCTCGGGGCGAATATTGAGGAGTTCAGCAGCGGTATTGAAAGCGCGGCATTCACCGGGGAGACGATGTTCCGTGCTGCGGCAAGGTTGCGCCTACCGGATGGCATTATGGCGGAAGACGTTCGCAAATGCCTTGAGAATCTCGCCGATGAGTTGATGGTGGATATTACAGCGGTTGAGCCGGAACCCGCTGAGCCTAGACTTTGACAGCGTAGATAGCGATGAGCTTTTCGCATTCTGTGATCATCGCGCGGGCCCGCGCCAGCGCTTCGCCGCGTGCCGCCTCGCAGCTTTGGCCGGGGAGAAGAATATGTTGCTCACCCTCCAGCCGCTTCATCTGCGCCTTTAATATGGCGCGAATATTGATCCAGTCCGCTTCGAGCGATTCATTGATGTTCATGGATTTCCCCTGCGCCAAGCGTGGAGGCCTACAACGATAGCGCGAGTGGCTAATAAACCTGCCCTTGTATCGCCGCAGCCTGCGTCCTGATTATATCACTGCTGCTGCTGTCGGCGCTATGTTTTGATTGGAGCGCCTTATCCCGCATGCTGAACCCGGCATTTTCAGTAACGTGGATGTGAAAACCACGTCGCCAAATGGAAGCTTCGTCACACAGAATTGACGTCACTTAGGGTTATTCCTGGTTGTCCTACCCGACCCGTATTGATAAAAATTAATCTGATCTTGGGGGCAAGGACATGGCGGATCATCAAGCTTTTGAGGAAGTTATTAGCACGATTAGAACGCAGAGCATCGGTGCGCCGCGATACAGCAGGCGTCTTTCCGATAAGATTTTTCTAGCTTTTCACCATGCGTGCGACCAGCGCGACTATGAGATCGCCGAGCGGTTGCTGCATGTGTTGGAAGCAGAAATGACCCGGCAAACGGTCCCGCCAGGCGCAAACCGCCGTAAGAATATTGAAAGTCTTGTCGCAGCACACGAGCGTTTATGGAATTTGAAGCATGAAGTCGCGGTTGGAAGCTTTACGTGATCTTCTTCCGTATTTTGCCTGAGGTCTGAGGCTCCCGCGCTGTTGCCTACGCTCAACCGCACCCTGAATGATTTGCCACCAAATCCCGACGGCATCTTCCACGCTCAGTTCAGCATCATTTGATACAGTTCATTGCACTTCGCCATACGGTAGCCGTCAAACTGCCATGATCGGCAGTCTAAAGAGGATAGTTATTTAACAGCGAAGGGACCCATTCATGCGGCATCTGATTTGGGCTTTTGTCATCGTCTCTCCAATGATTGCTTTTGTGCAGGGCGATAGCACTGCACTCTCCGTCCCGGCCGATGCACATTTAGCGGCAACCCTGGCGGCGCAAGCTTCCGTAAAAATGGCAGATGCACTTCGTGCAGCCCATGTATGGCTGGCCTGAGCCGCATGCAGCCTCAGAGTGGCTGGGCTTATCGCATGATTTTATCGTTGATATTTGCGTGTTAATGTCATCGTCGTGGGACAGATTTTCGGAATGCCCGCGCGCGAATTATTCCGCCTTGGCGTGTAATTCGGCCAAAAGTGCGCGGGCTTGTCGAAGATCGTAAAATTCGAAACCCTCCGTAAACCGGTCATAAATCGGCGCCAGCCCTTCCCGCGCCGCGCTGTAACGACCACGCGCCGCATCAAAACGCGCAAGCTCAATGGTGGCGCGCAGTTGGAGCCATAATGAGCCTTGTACTCCGGCCAGTTCAATCGCTTCCCTGAAACACTGTTCGGCGTTGCGCGCTGCCGGTTCTGTCTGCGCAGCCAGCAGCAGCTTACCCTTGACACGCAGCAACTCCGGACGCCACCAGGCGAACGTGCCGCGCAGGGAGGCCGCCATCGCCTCGTCCAACGCTTCATGCGCCGCGATCAGCCGGCCGGCCCGGCCGAGCCCGTCGGCCAGCGTGCCCAGAAATTGCATCAGAAAAACCGTCGCGTTTGCCTTGCGCACCTCCTCATTCGCGGCGGCGAGTTTCTGCAGGGCGCTTGGGTCATTGCCGCAGACAATTTCCGCCACCGCCTCCCAGGCTTCCACCGCCGCCTTGCCCCAGCCCGACATCAACCTTGCATAACATTTCGTCAGTAGCGCGATGCGACGCCTGGCATGCACCAGATCCTGATCCATATAGATAGCCATCGGGATAGAGGGATACATCAAGACCGCAAAACATGCCCTATCGTCGGAGCTTGCGAGCGTGTCCTGCAACATCGCTTCGCAATCCTCGCTAGCCCTATCAAGGGTGCCGAACATCCAGGCAACTTCAGCCTGCCGGGCGCGGGTCTGCAACGCGCCGTCAAAATGTGTGACACCTCCCCGGGATGTTCCGGAAATGTCGTAACATCGCGCGGAAAGATTCAGGTGATGCTTCGCCTCCTCTAATTCCCCCAGATAAAGCTTGGCGCCCCCGATCATGCGCTGCGCCGAGGCAATATCGGGCGTGCAATCACGCGATGTTGCGAGGCTCAGAAAATCCATCGCCGTATCCAGCCCGGCCGTCGCGCTGCTGCCAAATATATCATAGACATAGAGATTATAACTCGCCTTTATTTCTTGCTCCACATCCTTAAGCATTCGCGCCAACTGTAGCGCCCGGCGGCTGCGCGCGCGGCCCCTCTCTTCGAAGCCCTGCGTCATGGTCGTTGCCAGGGTGAGAGAGGTCAGGAGCTTCATCTCCTCGACTGTGGGACTTTGAAATCGGTCGCCATATGAATCCAAAACCTGTTCGCAGCGAATCTGACATTCCAGAAACATCTGCGTGCCGATCAGCATCGGTAAGGCATTCACCGTCAGTTCGATCATGATATCCGCATCGCCTTGCGCGCTGGCGCTCCAATCCAGCACCGCACGGACATGATGAATTTCTGCGTCGAAAATCGTCCGCCAGGAGAAGCCCGCTTGCACTTTGACCGCCGACTGCGCGTTGAGAAGCAGTTGATTGACGAATAACGCATAGCGCCGCTCGACGCTTTGCAACGCACCGCTTTCGGCGAGTTTCTGTCTGGCGTGAGCGCGCGTGACCATAAGCAGCCGGTATCGCACCTGCTGGTCGGACGGTATCGCGATTATCATGGATTTTGAGAGCAGGCTCTCGATAGCGTCGAGAACCTGACGTTCATCGCTCACATCCGTCATTGCGATATTGCGGGCCGCATCAAGCGAAAAATTGCCCGCGAAGACAGCAAGCCGACAAAATACCATACGTTCCGTATCGGAGAGTAAATTATAGCTCCAGTCTAGCGTCGCTTCCAATGTCTGGTGGCGGCGGAAGGCAGTGCGGCGCCCGCGCCAGGAGAGTTTCATCCGGTCATCAAGCTCCCCTTCGATGGATTTCAGGTCGAGTGCATGTACCCGGCCCGCGACGATTTCGATCGCCAGCGGTATCCCATCCAGCTTTCGGCAGATGCTGGCGACAATCGGCGCATCTGTGTCGCTGAGCCTAAAACGGTCGGAACTCGCCATCACACGTTGCGTGAAGAGCTGAACCGCCGAAAATGCCATGGCGGCCTCGGCATTCTGCGCCGCATCGTCAGGCGGGATCTCCAGCGGCTGCAACCAAAAAACCTGTTCACCTTCAACCTGCAGCGTCTCACGGCTGGTTGCCAGAATATGAACATGCGGCGCATTTCCAAAGATCTGCTCGGCCAAAGCGGCCACGCTCTCGACCAAATGTTCGCAATTATCGAAAACAACCAGCGCCCGGTGTTGCCACAAAAAATTTAAAACAATTGGCAAAGCATCAGCCGACTGAACGGGCAATCCGAACGCGTTTGCCACCGCGATCGGCAACAAAGATGGATCGTTCAACGTTGCCAGATCTACAAAGTACACCGCCCCATCAAACGCCTGGTGAAGCTCATGTGCGACAATCACCGCCACGGTCGTCTTGCCGATTCCGCCGGGTCCCACAATCGTTATAAAACGGTGCTCGCGTAGTTTTTCGAGCAGATCGGCTACACATTCCGCCCTCCCGAAGGCGCGTTGCAACCGTGGCGGCAGGGTCTCGTGAAACGCAGGAGGTGCGGCGGGCACTCGCATTGGGGCCGCTGACCCCACGAAGCAATAGCCTTGACCGGAGATATTCGCGATATACCCGACATCTGATTTGGAAGCGCCGAGAATTTTGCGCAGCATTGTGATATGAACCCGCAACGTGCCATCTTCCACCCGGGCATTCGGCCACGCGGTTTTAAACAGTTCGTCCTTGCGAACCACCTCGCCAGGGCGCTCGGCCAGCGCGATCAAAAGATCAAGCGCCCGGCTTCCGATATTGAGCATGACCCCATCTTTTTCCAGATATCTCGCCTGCTTGAACAACCGGAAGCGCCCGAAGCAGACCGGCTCTTCAACCTCACGCTGTTTCATCAGGTCCAAAATCATGCCTCATGGAATAAACGAAGATCGCGAACCGCTGCGCCATCGGCGCACAGACTGTCACAGTCTCAACTGCCTGTTCAATATAATCCGGTACGTATGTGGCCGATCGTGCCTATTTCGGCATCGCCCAAAGCGTTTTCCCTATTAGGCACCGATCTGCGGTTCAGCCAGCCTATAAAACGCTGCGGTTCAGGTCCACGGCAGGCTTTCATGGGGCTCGTTCGAGATCGCGCGATATCTTCAGTTCCGAGGCAATTGGGTCCGAAGGTATACCGGTGCAATCTCGCTAGTCCGAGTTCTTGTCTTAGCATGGATGCTGAAATGGCGGAGAGACAGGGGGACTGACTTAATTCCACGGCTGTCCATAGCGGTCCGCAAGTAATTGATTTTATTAAAATTAAACGCCGCTCGCGGCGGCCCTATTTTCCACCCAGTTCCACTTGTGTCCACGTAAATCCGCATCTAGAGCGGATAGTCAGGTGTATAACGGATATTCGAGGGTTAGTTTGGCGGACGGAAAATTAACAGCCTTAGCTGTTGAATGCCACTGAGATCTGACCCTCTAGAACCGGAAAGGGGATGCGGACAAAAACTTGGACTGGTTTTATGTCGTTAGCCCGAGACTCTTTCGGTACTCGATGGGGCTGAGAGAGCCAAGAGATATTTTGATCCGCTTCTCGTTGTACCAG
>Ga0116227_10014686_pt1 | contig 11842 bp, 7 predicted proteins | sample S1TSphgellanicum_FD_89693 | JGI IMG/M metagenome (GOLD analysis project Ga0116227, IMG submission 89693) | Host-associated microbial communities from peat moss isolated from Minnesota, USA - S1T2_Fb - Sphagnum magellanicum MG | ecosystem: Host-associated > Plants > Peat moss > Unclassified... | reverse complement strand
ACATGTCAAAATAAGAACCCATTCACAAGATTATGAAGTACAAGGTAGTTTATTACATCAACCTACACAACCATTAATTATAGAAATAGAAAGTTTTTATGTATATCAACTCTACCAAGGAAAGTACAACAAGTATCTATGTTACTATTGGATCCAAGGGCTTGTAATACCCATAATAGCAAAGAGCTCAAGGAGATCTAGTTCCAATATATTTTTGTGTATTACAATTTACAATTAATTGAAGTTTAAATTCACACCTACAACTTGCACATCAACTACAAATGTCAGTTGGGTTTGGGATTTCATAGTTTTTGATGCAATGATTTCTACTAGTGAAGCTTTGGTAAGTTACAAATTCCTCAAGTATTCAAGATTAACCTATTCTTTCAAATCTTGGGATAGTTATAAGAGGCTAAACTTCATACTTCTTATAGGTCTTGATTAAACATTGCCAAGTTGTTGTAGGTTAGGGCTAAGAGGCAAAGGGCTGTCATGATAACTAGAAGAAAAATTATCATTTACAATCAAATTTTGCAACTAAAAAATGTCATTTACAACTACTTTTCACTTGTAATTAAACCTTGATTACAAATGACAATTTTTTTTTAGTGGATGCCTAATATACTTCATAGGTAACAAAGCAGATTGTATGAACAAACAACAATAGATAATAAAACATTTCACCTAAAACTGCAAAAGAAACAAACAAATTAATAAGAAGAAACAAGGTTTCTACCTTAACCCAATAAGGAAGATGAACAATTGAGGCTTTGGAAGAAGTAACGGATGTAGTGGAAAAAGGTTAAACCTCCTCCTGGAGAACAAGCAAGTTTTGGCACATACCATTAACTTGATTTTCAAATTACTTAAATGACAAGACAAGGTCGAGGTAGGTGTGCCCAATAGGTGTGCTAATGGGCAAGGAAGATAAAGTAGTTGTAGTTTGGGTTTTACTTGTATGCAAGATTTTGGACTTTCCATTACCTTGTAACAATTGAAAATAAAGGTGGTAAAACTTAACCACATTAGACATACTTGCTTTAAAAACATATTGCATAGAAATAGTTGGTGGTATTGGTTTAAGCACCAAAATCCAAAACTCATTATTCAACTTGTAGAAGAACTTGAAATTTGCATGGCAAAAGGTTTCATAAGTTAGTCATGTAACTAATTTTATTATAATCTTCAAACAATATACACTCAACACAAGTATAGTGTCGATCATATCTGGAATTTTGACAAAACAAACATTTGGGCAAGGTGACAATTTGGGGCAAGGGTTTTGGCAAGAAGGGGTTCACACCAAATTTATAACATCATTCTTAGATTCAATAATTAGTTAATAGTAAATTGTGTTATGAATGTAGCTAGGGCTCCTTGCTTGGATTTTACATATTTAAGAGCACTAAAGGATTAAAGAAGATTATATCAAACATTGCAAACTAGGGACATGCTGGCAATACAAACAAAAGCATGATAAATTTTTTTCCTATTGAAGGAATTCATTTCATTTTTTAAAAAGGTCAATTCAAAGGGAATTTTTTCAATCAAATCAACATGTACTAGTTTTACACGAGCATGGTTCACATGTTATGTTAAAAGCCATAGAATAAGCATAGGAATTTGGGATAGATATGGTCACCTTACCTTTTCACACTTCCCATATCTTGCAACCCATAAAAATGAGTTGATTTAAACTTAAATATCGCTGTTATAAAAACATGGTTCTTCTTGCTAATCACATCATAAATTAGTTGTAGAATGAAGTTCATTTGTTTGAACTTACTATGTCTGACTAAACTTGTTTTGTGAAAGGTTAAATTGTTTGAATTCTTATTGACTTTGAAAAATGATGTGAGAAAAAAAAGATGTTCAAGTCATGGCATTTTTGCAACATAGAGATCATTGGCATATCAATTGGCCATTACTAAACCTATGGTGGAAGGTACTTGTTGTTCTGACAATGATGGCCATGTGTGAATTAACATTTTTCAAACAATATGGTATAAAGAGTTACTTTCGACCACATTTGAATTTGGGCATATTGGATGCTCTTATGTGTGTGCCATTGTGTGGTATTAAAGTTTATAATATGGAATGTAAGACAATCTTTGATATTTGACATAATAATAAAAATTGCCAAATTATATCATCGGATTAACGGTGAGCCTCGTGTTTTATGACTATGATTGTAAAGTTGTTCCTTGTAATTTAATTTTTTTAATCTTACATATGTATTGACATTAAACTGAAACTAAATGAAGATGATTCTAGTTTCACATGTTGTGATCTATTACAACAATGTGAATTGTCAATCTTTCTTCACTTATGGAACTAATTGACTTTTATTTTTCTCAAGATGATGTGTTAACATAGAATGAACACAATGATGATGGATCTAGACTCGTTTGTAGTAGGTTAGGATTTGTTTGTCGAAGCTTTATACCATGGCATGCTTTTGTAGAAATCATATTTGAATTCAACTTTTGTAATTTCCTCTTGCAAATCATAGTTTGTTCAATTCATCCATGAATGAAATAAGTTCATCTGCATAATTTTCATGTGAAAGGCATTTTTTGAAGTTTCATGTCCTTACAAAAGGCAATTTCAATCCTTGCCTGTCATCATGAAAGACAAAGGACTATAACAAATTCTTACATTGGTGTCATATAAAACAATCTTCATTGTTAATGCTAAAATGGCAATGCAGAAATGATTTTGGATGCAATAGTGTTTGAGAAACATTTGAAGGATATAACTATTTTCAAAAGATCTAATAAAAGAAAGTAATTACTTTTGATTAGCTTGCCATAATGATTGACCCAAGTGGTGACATTTATATAGTTTTTCACTTCATTTTGTCATGTTTTCATAGTTACTAAGTGTAACCCAAGCTGTTGGCCCAAGTGTGAACACATTCTTTATTTTTCAGATTTTCAGAATTGAAAATTTCTAAATTCAATAATGTGAACACATTGAGGGCTCAACTGATTTTTCCTTCCAAACCCAATTTTTGCAATTTGTTTGAATTTCCAGTAACAAAATCTATATTCAAAAATCAATATCTTCCACACCTTAGCTTTGAAAATTGTGAAATAAACTCTATTAAATCTGATTTGCTGATCACTTTCCAACAACACCAAGAACATCTCAAAATTCCAATGCAATTCTCAGTTTGGATTTTACTTAATTTTCATTGAAAAAACGATTCAATAATCAATAGCTTCCACACCGTAGGTCCAGACAGTCTCAAACACCAGTGGGTGCAACCCTACTCATTCCATAGCTTTCCAAAGATACCAAGAGCGCAACATGAGGCACGCCGTGGTTTGGGAGATCTCAGAGTGACAAAGCAAAACAAACTTCCTTGCTGCTTCATGGATAAATGAGTGGTGATGAGATGAGAAGAAAACACTCTATCTTGGATTTGGTAAACATAATTGGTGGAGGTGGGTTGGGGGAGCGCGGGGGGCGCTAGATGAAGCTGCTTTGAGACTTCGTGTTGAATTTCCTTCTTCTTTCATTTTGTTCCCAGATAGTGTGTGTTGTTTTGGAAGTTTAAAGAAAGTAAATGGCTGGATGGATTGCAGCACAAGACTTTAGACTACTACTATTTTTATACTCGAAGTGCAGCAACAGCGGCAGCAGTCTGTTACGTCGCCAACATGTAAGACAATAATAAAAAAGTAGTCTACCTTTGAGCGAAGTGAATCTATTTGGAGCAATTGCATGTCACTGGACCAGAAGCTCCTGGGGAATTTTCTTGGACATAGCTACACATCCTTACTTCCATACCCTCATTAACTAGCCTACTTACATTCCAAGTTCTTGTGTTTTTAGTTTGTAGACTGTAACCTCTGCTGCAATCCATCAGTCCCCCCAGAGACTCTGATGTAAAGACTAAAGACCTGCTCCCAAACTTTTTTACAGTGTAATTAATTGGGCATTTTACCTAGTGCGTTTTTCTTTCTGCTCCTTTGGAGGGCATTTCAAAAACTGAAATGCTCACTTTTTTTGTGAAGTCCCATTGGAGCTGGTATTTTATTTTCTGAAACAAACCCCATTTTTGGATTGTTTCCTGTGTATTTAATTAAATTTTTTTTTTTCCATAGTTGTGATGTTGAAGTTTTGGTGCAATTTTCCCCCAAATATTAGCAAATTTGGTCAAAATCACACTAGTAAACACATTTCCCCAAAATTTCCCAGATTTTTTTGGTAAAAGAAAGCGAAAATTCGGTACCCAAAAAAAAACATTGTTCCTGTGATACCCACTGGATATCATAAGAAAAGGGGGGAAAAAAAAAGGAAAAAAGAGAAGGTCTTTATGCTTGATAAAAGGGCCTGGACTCCGCCTCACGCCAGCCCTTATTCCAGTAAGGCCCGCCCCCTGAGGCTGTACCCAACACCGGGCATTGCATCCACTAAACACTAGAGGACAGGCGGTGGACGGCTGATTCTTCCCAGGTAAGCCATTGAGGCGGTGGACGGCTGATTCTTCCCAGGTAAGCCATTGAGGGGGTGGACGGCTGATTCTTCCCAGGACGCATGAGGTCAGGACTTCACCAATTCTGCTACCTAAGCCCTCCATGGGCAGCAGCCTGGTGACAACATACCTGACAGAATTGATGATGCAACCCTACAAAACTTTATTTATAAAAACACCCAAGATTGGCAAAATTTGGGAAAATGTACAAAGGAAAAAAAAAATTAAATAAAATTTACAGGACATCAAGTTAGCTCAAACTAAATGTCAAAATCTCTCCATGTCAAGATTGGGAAAATTTGGGAAAATGTACCAAAAAAAAAGAAAAGAAAAGAGGAAAAATCAGAACATCAAGTTAGCTCAAACTAAATGTCAAAATCTCTCCATGTCAAGATTGGAAAAATTTGGGAAATGTACCAAAAAAAAAGAAAAAAAAAAGAGGAAAAATCAGGACATCAAGTTAGCTCAAACTAAATGTCAAAATCTCTTCATGTCAAAAACTGATCGCATGTAATAGGTTGGCGATATTTCTCCATAGTCAAAAATCGATCATTTGCAATAGGTTGGCCGTGGTGATGGGAGGTGTGTCCTAAAGGGGTTGGAAGTCCAGAAATAGCTAGGCCTATGACTACTGTATTATAAGTAGGGGTCTTGAAGAAGATTTGGCTGCAAGTAAGTTCCTGTTCTTGAATAGGCAAGAAAGGGAGCCAGAATAGGCATTGTGACAGCATCATTGATTATTATACAATATAGTGCAGGAAAATAGGGCAGATTTCTGCCTTTTGAAAGCACATGTGTTTTACATGTGAGTTCCAGTTCAACATTCCACCATCCCTCCTACCAGGAAATCAATCCCCTTTCAATTGCCCTTGTTTTCATTGGCTTGTGCTAAGTCACACTTTTTCCATTATCCCAAAGCTTGAGTTAAGCTACATACTTCCATACTAGTGTTATGCAGTTCTTAGGTTTTAGAAGCAACCGAAGGTTTTGGAAAAAGTTATGGGGCCGGTTTTGGTTTCAGTTAGGTCATAAATTTAAAAATAAAAATTGAGAGGCGGTTTCAGATTTGGTTTCAGTTTTTTGTCAAAAATTCAAATCAAGCTAGTTCTTGATTCTAGGGTAGGTTTTAGGTAATTTCTCGGTTAGGTTCCATGATGTCAAACACCATGCAAAAAAAAGAGAAGAGTTTTATTTATAAAAATTTTCAGATTGTTACAAAGCTTTGACAAGGCCAAATTAAGTGAAACTAATTTATTCTTAAGCTTTAAAATTATATTAATAGTTTCTAATGGATTAGTACCATTTTTTGATGTCAATTGATTTCCTATTTTTTTATCTCATGCATTTGTAGGCCAACTTTGACATGTCTATCTTGTCATCCTTGAATTTAAATCACATTAATGAAAAAGACCACATGATCATCAAGATTAGAAAGGCAATGGCAACATCTACTAATTGCAACAATGAGGAGATCATAACAACTATGAAGACTAGGACCATGAGATGATAAGATTAAGAAGGCAATGGTGAGCAACTATTGGCTATAACAACAAAAAGACCATGACGATGATGACCAAAACCATAAGAAGATGAAGAGGAGAAGGGTGATACGTAGGCAATGGCAAGTTATAACAACAAGAAATACACCATAATCACCAACCACCAACATGGGCTACAACAATAAACGGATACCACCATGAACACATATATGACAAGAGAATCAGAAAGACAATGTTGATGGTGTAACAAGTAGTAATGAACAAAAAGAAGAACACAACCACAAAAAATAAATTTCGAGCTTTGACAACAACCCACCACAAAACCAATCCCAATTTTGAATTTGTTTAAAAAATTGGAACCAGAGCAATTTTTTGATTTTGATGCCAATTTAGGGTTAGGAGTTATGGGTGACAAATTCAAAGGTCAAAGCTTTTCTATCTGGTTGTGTTCTTTTCATCGCTCGTTGTTACTTGTTACACCATCACCATTGTCCTCACGATTATTTTGTCGTTTTAATGCTTGTGATGATATTCAGTTCATTGTCATAGCCCATGTTGGCGATTGGTGGTTGTGGTGTTCTTCTCGTTGTTGCAACCCACTATTTCCCTCCTCCTTTTCATCTTCTTATAGTCTTGGTTCTTAGTGTTGTGATTTTCTTGTTGTTGTAGCCAACAACTACCCACCATCAACTTTTTTTTTTCTTGTATCATTGAATGGTTCATATGAGGTTTTGAAATTCTAGTATGAAGTTTCTAAGGGATTCCGAGTCTTAAAAGCACAATGTGTGATTTTAGGGAGTGGAATGACAACCTTTTTCTAGGATTCTATAACATCATATTAGGTTGCTATCGCAACCATTAAGCCTATTGTTTTCAGATTGAAATCAATGGAAGAAACAACTCCAATTATGCATTGTTGTGTGAATAGCCATGATGGGTCCTTGGGGCTATTGGATACCATCATCAGTTATTGGAGCTTCAATGTGCCAAGGTCATCACGGAGGTGTAAACCTTAAATATGGTTTTGTGATTATGGGATTATGTGGTTTGATGGTGCTGATGGATGAACAATATTATGCAACTAGGTTAATATGCAAAGTTACGGACGAGGTGAGGACTCTCGCACTCCGTAGTCACATAGTAAGTAATTCCAAGAGGTGAATTTTTTGCTTCCTAAGCTTTTAGTCCTGAGTAGCTTTGTCGGAGCACGTTTTTATTATAATCTCACAGTTTGTGGCCCTGCCATTAGCCCAGGCCAAAAATGGTGACAAACGTTTTTGAAAATAAACATTTCATGCAGCCAATGAGAAAGCTCAACATGCACTCATGAGGGGTCCGGTTGGTTTCGTTCTTGGGAAGGGGGGGTGGGGGGGTGTGTAGATAGAGTTAAAATCCTCTAAATGAAACCAAAATCCTTCAAGATATTGTTATAACTCTATAACTAATCTCAAGTTTCAACACAAGCCAAAATATCATCTTTCAAAAATCCTCATGTAAAAATAGACCTATTACCTACCTAGGGGCCAAAATCCCTTAAGCTACTATGCTCTATAATGAATTTAAACACAATATCCTTGCCTTGGTAGGCAAGGCCAAAAATGTTTGATTCCGGTAGACTACCGATGTAGGCTTTGAGAGTACAAACACAACCCATTTTCAATTTAGGAAAGCCAATATGTGACACCAATAGTCAAATTGAATGTGTGAATAAGGGTCCTTCCTCCAGAATGGGCAGTTGTAACTTACCTACTACTTGACTTACCTATTCCATGTCCAACACTAAACCCTTCACCAAGATTACAAAAACATCTTGCCCCTTGGGCCTTACTCCACGGCAACTACCTAAGCAACTTAGCTTGAGTGTCTGATCCAACTTTTCCCCGACTTTTTTCATCGTCTGAAAGTGGATGTTCAGAAGGATGAAGAAGAAGACCCTGCAAGAAGTCTACCTAAGGCATCATGTGCAAACATTTTGTCATTTAAAAAATCAAATCAACAAGTTTTTATTATTTAATATATCCAAAGTGGGGATGCTCTGCGGATTAATAAGAACGTTGAGAATTCTTCAACCCACCTAACGAACCAACATATATAAAAAGCTGCAAAAACTCTTGCATTTGCAAGAGTCAGATCCAAATGTAATTTTAAAAAACAAATTTCAATCCCAGATTGTACAAACCCCAACAAGTCCCAAGATTGTGGTGGAAATATCTTTTTATGGCTTACAATTAACAAATTTTTTTAGCAAATCAGGATCTATATACCCCGCCAGTGATCACCCTTTGAAGTTTGCGCTCTAAGGAAACATGATGATGATATAAAGAAGACTTTGGAATTCCAAACAATTATTTCAGACATGACATTTCCAATGAACCCAGATTTTGAAAGGTTTTAGGAATGTCCATTTCAACATACCAGCTGGGTACTAATTTTAAGGTTTTTTCAAATTGGACACTAGGTATGAACATGAGATTTCAAATCCTTTTGAAATGGGCACATCAGGTGGGTTTATATACGAACCTACATGTTTTGAGTGGATCTCAAGTGTGAACATGAATAAATAATAACCTCGTACCAACTAATATGAGATATGGATCTAGGTATTGAATATTCATATTAACACAATGTTGATCAATTATTGAACAAAGGTTGGTTGTCAACATGGGTCTAGGGCAATCAATTAATTTTCAATTTTGTGATGGACCCAAAGTGATAAGCATCCCCAAACACATTTTGATTTTGATACACTTGTAGAGACTAACATTTTTTTTGGCATTAAAAAAAAATGGCAAGAATTTTGTGTTTTTGAGTTTATTAGTCACCACAATTTGAAAAAATCTAATTTAAAAAACCACCAAATTTCATCCTAAGTTCCTGTAGGTAGTCAAAAATATAGAAGGATGTCAGGAACAACTCAATGCTGAGTATCTCGGAAGAGGAAAGATTTGGGTATGGGTAAGTGCAATAGTAGCATTGGTGGAGGCAAACAATGAATTTGGGTATGTCTTGGGTTTTTCATAAAATGGCACCATTTAATTCTGGTTTTGCACACCAGGGTGCATACCTAATTACATACCTGTTGAAACCTTACACATACTAGACCAACATTGGTTTGAATCCTAGCTTTCAGTTTAGGTTAGTAAAAATCGAATTGGAACTAGGTTTGGAACCATAACCAAGGTTTCAGTTTTTTCAAAGATTGGGAAACTGAACTAGAACCAAGATCTTAGATTTTTAAGAACTTGAACCAGATCCAAGATTTTTTATTAAAAAAAATTGAAAAAAAAGACTAGAACCAAGGGCTAACTAGAGGCTAATCAACAGTTAACTACTGGTTTTGGATCTAGGTTACCTGGACCCAGGTCTGATTTTTAGAAGCAAGGCCAAAACTGGAATTGGAATCTTTTGAAAAACCAGACCCAGAATTGAAATCCGGATTGTTTTTTAATACAAACTTAGAACTGGAATCACTCTAATTTTATTTTTTTAGTATAGGAATTGTAGATTCTTCATACATGTCAAGACCCAGCCCAACACGACAACACATGTTTTGGGATAGGGGAAGTGTTTCGAAAATGTGAAGGAAAATATAAGGAACTTACCCGTGCACCAACAAGGGACCCAGAAACGATAAAGTTATCCAGAAAGTCAGTACCTCCAAGAGCATAAGATTGGGTTTTGCTGTAAACGACAACAAAGAGTTTGCACCAAGGAAAATCAAGTTTTTCAACTGTCATTGAGGATGACTCCATAGTTGGCGGCCCGCAAGTGAAGGGTGGAAGTGAAGGGTGAAAGTACAGAATATGGCTCTATCAGTAGACCCTTTTAGGGTTTAGGGTTTATCAGTAGACCCTTTTCTTTCGGTAAAATGTCAGTATGACAATAGTCTCTGGGTTGAACAACACTCCAGTGATACGGAAATGAGAAAGGATAAACTGGAGTATAACTTTCACCCAATGGCAGTTATTTGAACAAGTTGGAGAGTACATTTCAGATAGTGTAAAATAATGTTACTGCGACAATGCTGCAAATGTCAGCGAACAATTTTTTTTTCAACCCAATGAGAGATCAAAATATACAAAGAAAAATAAAATGAGATGAATGCTTTCTGTGCAAGAAATAGGTTGAAAATAAGCTTTCCCTTTAATGACAAAATTCAACACCAAGTAAACCCACGAACTTAATCTTGGGTTTTGCTGAAAGTGAGGATCGATAGGTAGTCAAACCATCAATTAGATTGCACCAAAAGAAAAACAAGTTTTTCAACTGTCATTGAGGATGAGGACGATGATGACTGGATAGTTGGCTCAAGAAGCGGAGGATGAAAGTGCAGAAAAGAGACTGAAAATAAACTTCTCCTTCACAACAAAATTCAACACCAAGCGACAACAAGTTTATATTGGCAATGTTCCCTGAAGTCCTCCAAAAATGAACTTGGCAATGTTCCCTAAAGTCCTCAAAAAATGAACTCGATAGAAGTCAATTCACAGAAGGTGAACACACTGTTAATTCACAATGAAATAAGTAACACCCAGTGATTGTTCCTAAAAAACGGCTCTGACCCAACTAAACACTAAATTGTTCCAAAGTGGGGAAGACTTTTTAATAGGAAATGATCCATGAAATTCTCCAAAAAATAATCTCACAGTTAATTCACACTCACGCATACTTAATTCAATTTGAGTAACACCTGGTGTAGTTAGTTCATACTACCATCAGTTAATTCAATTCAGTAATACCTTGTGAATACTATCTATTTTGGAGAAAAATATTAATATTTTTTCCTAGTGTGAATTAGAGTAATTTTGTTGATTTTTTTGGGAAAAAATTGCCCTGAATTGTATCACAAAATTGAAGGGAAACCTCCCCCCCCCCCAAAAAAAAGAAAAAACACCAACCCTGGGTACCAGTGAAGATTCCTCAAAATTTGTACTTAATACACAGGCAACACACAATCAAGTCAATTCAGCAACCCCAGATGAACATTCCTCGGAGGAGCGTGGGGTTCCAAAATGAAAACCAAATGTTCCCAAAATTGTGCCAACAACAACTAGTTGCATTTGCCCCAATACATGCTTAGTAAAATCATATATGCATGTCTACTATCTTAGGGAAATAATAATTTTTTATAACATAAAAAATAACAACAATACAAACAAATTAATCAATTAAAAATCAATTTCATTATGATTTTTGTTATTTAAATGTTCATCAAAGCCTTATTGAAGTTTTGAAAATAACATCAAACAAATCATTTATATCTCAAAAACGAAATTTATATTAAAATTTATGTTTATTTTAAAATTGACGTGTTTTATTTTAATCAATTCGTGCATAATCTTTCAAATCAAAATTTTAAGAATCTCATGTTAATAAGATTTAAAATAATTGAAATTAATAATTTGTATGTTTTATCAGAAACATTTTATTTTAAAAAATTAGTTATATGAATTGTTTTCTACATTTCATAGTGATATGAAAAACCTTGTGATCTACACAAGTGTGACAATTAGCTTGAGGCAATAGTTTTTTTTTAAAAAAAAACCCCATAAAAACACAAGAAACCAAGAACAGAAAAGGGTGAAAAAGTGGAGGAAAAAAAGACAAAATCATTAAGTACCCAATCTTTTTTACCCAATCTTTTTTACCCTTAAGAATCGGTAAGTAGGTACCGTATGTGAAAGAATAAAGGCGAGGAACTTTTGGGAATTTATTAATTTTTTTAAAAGTCAGAAGTTTGTCGCACAGCAGCGCTCGTATTCACGCACGTGGTGGTTGAATACGAGTACCAGTGTTTTTTTTTGAGGGGGGGCGGGGGGGGGGGGGGGCCATCTTTTGTTATATTCCCCATGCAGATATT
>Ga0116227_10014684_pt1 | contig 11843 bp, 7 predicted proteins | sample S1TSphgellanicum_FD_89693 | JGI IMG/M metagenome (GOLD analysis project Ga0116227, IMG submission 89693) | Host-associated microbial communities from peat moss isolated from Minnesota, USA - S1T2_Fb - Sphagnum magellanicum MG | ecosystem: Host-associated > Plants > Peat moss > Unclassified... | reverse complement strand
GGACGAGCAGCAGCAGTTCGACGCGAACCGCGCCGCGATGCGTGCGGCGTGGACAGCGCGCAAGGCCAACCGCGGCAGCGGAGCGGCGAGCCCGACGGCGCCCGACGCGACATCGCCCGCGCCGGCTCCGGCTCCGGCGCCGAGTACGCCGCAGTCGTAGGTCGGGGTCGCAGTAGTGAGCAGCGCGCACGCCTGACCGCGTGCCGCGGAGTCCGCGCCGTGTCAGGGGATCGACACGGCGCGGATTCGCGTCTCGGCCCGTCGCGGTTGCAGCCCCCCCGGCAGGTCGTCCACCCGGTATGCGATCGAGCGCTGGAGTCCGCCGGCTCCATGGGGTCCGCCTCGCGGGCTATTCGTGCCTGATCCTCTTCGTCGAGCTCGCGCTGATCCGCTACATCGCGGCCTACGTGCGCGTCTTCGGATTCTTCGTCAACTTCGTGCTGATCGCCACGTTCCTCGGGATGGGGATCGGGTTCCTGCGCGCGCGTCGCAGTGCCGGCCGGACCGATGACGGACTGCCTGGGGGCCGCTGGCTGGCGCCGCTGGCGCTGGTCGCTCTCTTCGGCACGGTGAAGCTCTTCTCGCAGCTCACGATCCGTGTGCAGGCGCGGGGCGATGAGGCGCTCTGGGCGATCATTCCGCCCGGCGGCCACGAGCTCGGGATCGTCCCGGCCGTGCTCGTGCTGTTCACGCTGACGGCGATCCTCTTCATCCCGCTCGGCGCGGCGATGGCGACGGAGTTCCGCCGATTTCGCGGACTGACCGCCTATACGATCGACATCGCCGGGAGCCTGACCGGCGTCCTCGCGTTTGGGGTAATGAGCTGGGCCGAGACGCCGCCGATCGCGTGGTTTGCGCTCGCGCTCGGCGGCTGGCTGCTGCTCTCGATCGATCTTCGCTGGCGCGTGGGGCGCGCCCTCACGCTGGCGCCCGCGGTCGCCGCCACGCTCGGTCTCGTGCTCTGGACACGACAGACGACGGCCTACGGAGCCGAGCGCTGGTCGCCCTACTATCGCATCACGGAGCAGGCGAACAACGTCGGGTTCCCGTGCATCTTCGTGAACGGGATGCTGCACCAGTGCATGGTCGACTTCAGCCGAGCGCCCGACCTCGCCGCGGCCTACGTCTGGCCGTATCGCTATGTCCCGCGGATCGACACGGCGCTCGTCGTCGGCGCCGGCTCCGGCAACGACGTGGCCGTCCTGCTCCATCGGGGCGCGCGCTACATCGATGCCGTCGAGATCGACCCGGTGATCCAGTCGATCGGCGCGACGCGGCACCCGCTGCATCCCTATGCCGATCCCCGCGTCCACGTCCATATCACCGATGCGCGGGCGTTTCTCCGGACGACGCCGCACCACTACGACGTGATCACGATGGGGACGCTCGACAGCCAGACGTTGCTGTCGGGGATGACGTCCGTGCGGCTCGACAACTTCGTCTACACGCGCCAGTCATTTCAGTCGGCGCACGATCGCCTCGCGCCCGGCGGCAGCCTGGTCGCCTACCACATGTCGCCGCTGACGTCGATCGAGGCCAAGATCTATCAGATGGCGGCGGTGACGTTCAACGAGTTGCCGCGCGTCGACACGACATTCAAGAACCTGTTCAACCTGACGATCGTGGCCGGCGGCGGCGCCGGGACGCGGACGATCGAGAGCGTGCCGACGACGCTGACGCAGCATGTCGAGCTGCCGACCGACGACTGGCCCTACCTCTATCTCTCGGTGCGCACGGTCCCGCTACACTATCTCTTCGCGCTGGGTGGCGTGCTCGTGATCGCGAGTGTGATGCTGGTGGCGGCGGGGCGTTCCGGGCATGGGCGCGGCGGGCGAGCGGGTGCGGCCGTGCCACTCGATGCCCGCGATGCGGCGCTGTTCGGGACCGGCCTGGGGTTCCTGCTGCTCGAGTCGAAGAGTGTCTCGGAGATGTCGCTGCTCTTTGGCGCCACGTGGACGGTCAACCTCCTCGTCTTCGCCGCGATCCTGACCGTGATCGCGGTCGCCAACGTCCTCGTGCCGCGCCTTGGCGAACGGACACTTCCGCGGCTCGTCGGCGCGTTGCTCGCCTCGCTGGCGATCGCCTACGCGGTGCCGGCCGATCTCCTGCTCGGGCTGCCATCGGTGTGGCAGTGGGTGATCGGCGCGGCGTTCGTCGGGCTCCCCGTGCTGTTCGCCGCGCTGATCTTCGGGATCCTGCTCCGTGGACACGGCGACTCGACCCGCGCGCTCGGCATGAACCTGATCGGCGCGATCATCGGTGGCCTCCTCGAGTACTCGGCGATGGTCTTCGGGATCAAGGCGCTATATCTGCTGGCCGCCGTGGCGTACCTGGCGACGCTCGTGGCGGTGCTGCGGCTCCGTGCCCGTGCGGCGGCGCCGCGTGCGGTCGGCTCGCCGATCGTGGTGGCGCCGGTGCGGCCGGCGGTGTAGTCGGGCGTGCGGTTCGGCGGGCGCCGTGCGGGTTCGGGGCTCTGCGGCCGGGCTCGCTGCGGCTCGGGTGCGTGGTGGTGCTCGTAGTGGAGCTTGTGTTTTGACGCTCGATAAAGGGACACTTTTTGGAGCGTCAGCGGTCAGTCGAGATTGAAAAACCGACCGTTATCGAGCGCCAAATCATAAGGTCCGCTGAAGGGGAGACCATCGACCGCGGGTGGCGACGAGCCCAGCGCGGGCCCGCGCTGGGCTCGCTGCGGCTCGGGTGCGTGGTGGTCCTCGTAGTGGAGCTTGTGTTTTGACGCTCGATAAAGGGACACTTTTTGGAGCGTCAGCGGTCAGTCGAGATTGAAAAAACCGACCGTTATCGAGCGCCAAATCATAAGGTCCGCTGAAGGAGAGACCATCGACCGCCGGTGCCGACGAGCCCGGCGCAGGTACCCGCGCCCAACGGGAGGCGCGCGGTCGTCTCTGTAGCGGAGCTTGTGTTTTGACGCTCGATAAAGGGACACTTTATCGAGCGTCAGCGGTCAGTCGAGATCGAACCACCGATCTGCACTTACCCGTCGTCCGCCGACCGTCGCCCGCGCTTCGTATCCGACCGACGCCGCTTGTCGCTCAGCCGCGACTCCACCGACGACCGCGTCGGCTTCGTCGCCCGGCGACGCTTCGGCACGACGAGGGCACCCCGCACGAGCTCCGCGAGCCGCGCCTCGGCATGATCACGGTTTCGGCGCTGGCTCCGCGATTCGGCCGAGACGACGCGCAGGTCGCCGTCCGAATCGATCCGCGACCCGAGCCGCACCCGGATCCGCGCCCGTTCGTCGGCGTCGATCGCCGTCGACCGGTCGACGTTCCAGACGACTTCGACACGCGTCGACGACGTGTTGACGTGCTGGCCCCCTGGCCCGCCCGCGCGCGTCGCCCGCACCACGAGCTCCCCGCGCGGAATCCGCACCCGGCCGTTGACCGTCAGCGCGTCGTCTTGCATCCGAGTGTTTCGAGCCGCCCGCGGATCGCCGACGGCGGCGGCAGGCTGTCCGCCGTCACCGGCGCCGCGAACTCCGCCAGATAGCCGGTGGCCAACGGCGTCACCCGCGTCTCGCGGTACCCGACCGCCGCGAGCTCGCAGCGGAGCAGCGCCGGTGGCGTCCCGTGCGAGCCGGTCGGCCGGTCCATGTCGACGATCGCCACGCGCCCCGGCCGGCCCGCGGCGAACGCTGGGTAGAGATGTTCGAGCAGCGCGAACGGCTGGTCGATCTCGTGATACATGTGGATGAGGATCGCGATATCGATTGAGCCGGGCGGCAGCCGCGGATCGTCGGGCACCCCATGAATCACCTCGACGTCGGCAAACGCCGAGTCGCGCACCCGCGCCGACAGCGCCGCCAGATACGTCGGCACAATATCCTCGGCGTACACCCGGCCACCCGGCAGCACGCGCCGCGCCAGCCGCACCGTGTAGTACCCGCTCCCGGCCCCGATGTCGGCGACATGCGTCCCCGGGCCGATCCCGAGCCGCGCCATCACCGTGTCCGCCTCCCCCTCGGCGTCCCGCTGCGACTCGTCCGACCACTCCGGCGAGACGATCCCCGCCACCGGACGGTCAGGCGGCGGAAACGCGGCGCCGCGGGCGCCGACCGTGGCGCCAGGAGCCCCAGCGGATTCGTCCTCGCCGTTTCTCGCGCGCAGACAGTGCTCGACTCCCAGAATCACGAACACCGACACAAGAATTCCGACCAGCACCTCACCCCGTTGCTCCCGCGGCCACGGCCGCCACCACCAGTCGCGCCTCACGTCTCACGCTCCGCCGCCGGCGCCCGATGCACCCGCACCGCCGCCACCCGTCGCCCCGCGACCGCGATCACCTCCAGCGCGCCGTCGGGAATCGGCACCCGATCCCCGACCCGCGGCACCCGCCCCAGCGCCGAGAACGTGTACCCGCCCAGCGTCGTCCACTCCCCCGCCGGAATCTCGAGCCCATGCGTGCTCTCGACGTCGATCACCGACAGCGAGCCGGCGATCTCGAGGACGCCGTCCACCTCGAGCGACCGCCGCGTCGTCCGGTCGTACTCGTCCGAGAGATCGCCGATCACCTGCGTCACCAGATCCTCCATCGTCACGATCCCCGCCGTGCCGCCGTATTCGTCGATCACGATCGCCATTCGCGCCCGGATCCGTCGGAGGTCCTCCAGCACGCCGCTCGCCGGGCGGCTCGCCGGCACATAGACGACGTCCCGCGTGAACGCCGCCAACGAGAACGCCGTCGCCGGATCGTGCAGCCAAAGGTCCTTGGCGAGAAAGACCCCGACGATGTCGTCGAGCGACTCGCGATACACCGGATAGCGCGAGAACTGCTCGGCGCGCACGACCGCGCGTACCTCGGCCTCTGTCGCGTTTACCCGCAGCGCGACGACCTCCGTCCGTGGCCGCATCACGTCGTGCGCCCGTTTCTGGTGGAAGTCGATCACGCCGGCCAGCATCCCCCAGCCAGCCGACCCGAGCGCGCCGCCGTCGCCGGAGCGATCGCCAGACGCGTCGCCGCGGGCACCGCCGCTCCGCGCCGCCAGCACCAGCCGCCGCAGCTCGTCCGGTGGCATCGGCCGCATCCACGCCGCCGCCAGCCGCCGCCGCACTCGCCGCGCAGCGTCGCGCACAGCGGACCGAACCGTGCCGGCCACCGACTGCACGACATCCACCACCGGGTGCACCACGCTGCGCACGCGGAAACGCGGCTCCGTCAGGCTCGTCTCACAGTGTAGGAAGATGCCAGACATCGTGGTCCCCCCGCCATTGCGCTCGCGCCTGACCCCGTTGCCGGGCGTCCCGGCGGTCCGGCGCACGACCGGCCCGTCGCCCCGGCAGACGCCGGTCCGGATCCCGCGCGTCGTCCTCGGCGCGGCCGTCGATCCGCGGCGGATCGTGCGCTGGGTCTACCTCGGACGGTTCATCGTCGCCACGGCGATCTTCATCGCCGCGCAGGTCGTCTGGGAAGCCGCGCCGACCGATAACACCCGCATCGCATCGCTCGTCTTCGCCCTCACCGTGCTGTTCACCGGCGGGTCGGCGTTCTACACCGAGATCGTCCGCCCGGCCCGACTGACCCGCACGTTCTGCTACCTGCAGACGCTGTTCGATGTCGTCATGGTGACGGCGATCGTCCACGTCACCGGCGGCAGCGCCTCGCATTTCGCCGCGCTCTACATCCTCGTCATCGCCAGCGCCGCGCTCCTCCTCCCCGTCGGGGGCGGCCTCTCGATCGCGCTCCTCGCCGACGTCTGCTACTTCGCCGAAGTCCTCTTCTGGAGCCACACCGTCCCCGACGAGGGCGTCTGGCTGCAGCTCGTCGTCTTCGGGACCGTCGCCCTGGGCTGCGGGTTCATCGGCGCCCGCCTCCAGGAAGCCGGGGCGGGGACCGCGGCCGAACTCGTGCGCACCCGCCTCCACTCCGACGACATCCTGCGCAACATCCGGAGCGGGATCGTCAGCGTCGACACGCGCGGCTATCTCGTCTACGCCAACCCGGCCGCCGAGGAACTGCTCGGACTCGGCGACCGCACGACCCTCGCCGGACCGATTCTGGCGCGGATCGCGGCGTCCGCCCCCGAGCTGGCACGGGCCCTCGAGCGGGCCGCCACCCGCCGCGAGCGAATGACGCGCGGCGAGGACATGGTGACGCGCGGCACCCAGATCTTCCCGATCGGGATCACGACGACCTACAGCGAGATCCAGGGTCCGACCGGCGCGATGACGACCACGGCGACGGCGATCTTCCAGGACATCTCGGGACAGAAGCGGCTCGAGCGCCTCCACGTGCGGGCCGGCCGCCTCGAAGCCGTCGCCGAGCTCGGCGCCTCGCTCGCCCACGAGATCAAGAACCCGCTGGCGTCAATCCGCAGCGCCGTCGAGCAGCTCGCCCGCATGCCGCAGGCCGACGACGACGGCCGATCGCTCGGCGCGCTCATCGTCCGCGAGTCCGATCGGCTGTCCCGCCTGCTCACCGAGTTCCTCGACTTCGCGCGCGTGCGTGTCGCCCGCCTCCGGCCGCTCGACGTCGCGGCGATCGCCCGCGGTGCCGCGCTCCTCGTCGAGACCCACCCCGACCGCGGGGCCGGCGTCACGATCGCCTGTTCCGTCCCGGCGACACCGCTCGTCATCGACGGGGACGAGGACCTCCTCCACCGCGCGCTCTTCAACCTGCTGCTCAACGCCGTCCAGGCGACGCCGGCGGGTGGCGACGTGCGGCTGGAGGTGCTCGAGCTGCCGGCCGACCAGCTGCCATCAGGGGTGACGATGGAGCGCGGGGCGGTCGTCATCCGCATCTCCGACACGGGGCCGGGGATCGCCACCGAGATCCTCGACCAGCTGTTCGAGCCGTTCATGACCACCAAGCCCGGCGGGAGCGGGCTCGGGCTGCCGGTCGTGCATCGCGCGATCGAGGCGCACAGCGGAGTCGTACTGGTGGACAGTGGGGCGGACGGCACGCGGTTCACCGTCCTGCTCCCGCACAGGCATGCCGATGATACCGGAGCGAGCGCGTGAGTGATCGACCGACGGTGCTGGTGATCGATGACGAGGCCGGGATTCTGGAGTCCCTGCGCATCCTGCTCAAGAACGAGGGGTTCACGCCCGTCGTCGCGCTTGGGGGGAAGCAGGGCCTCGAGCAGCTCGAGACCTGCGATCCGGACATCGTGCTCAGCGACGTGCGGATGCCGGCGATCGGCGGCGTCCAGGTCCTGAACGCCGTCCGCGCCCGCAACGAGCACACCCCTGTCATCCTGATGACCGCCCAGGCGACGCTCCAGTCGGCGATGCAGGCCGTCAACGAGGGCGCCTACTACTACCTCCAGAAGCCGTTCCGCAACGACGAGCTGATCGCGATCCTCAAGCGCGCCTACGAGCATCGCCGGCTCCGCGTCGAGAACAGCTCCCTCAAGCAGGAGATCAAGCGCCGCGACCGCGGCTCCGGCCGCCGCCCGGTCGGGTCGAGCAAGGCCTGGCTCGACGCGGTCGCGCTCGCCGAAACCGTCGCGCCGACCGACTCCACCGTCCTGATCACCGGCGAGTCCGGGACCGGCAAGGAAGTGATCGCCCGCTACATCCACGAGCTCTCCACCCGCGGCGACGCCCAGTTCGCGTCGATCAACTGCGGCGCGCTCCCCGAAAGCCTGCTCGAGAGCGAACTCTTTGGGCATGTGAAGGGGTCGTTCACCGGCGCGGTCAAGGACAAGAGCGGGCTCTTTACCGCCGCCGCCGGCGGGACGTTCTTCCTCGACGAGATCGGCGAGACGACGCCGGCGACCCAGGTCAAGCTCCTCCGCGTGCTGCAGCACCGCGAGGTGATCCCCGTCGGCGCGACCGACGCGACGCCGATCGACGTCCGGCTCCTCGCGGCGACCAACCGCAACCTCGAGGAGGATATCAAGCGCGGCGCCTTCCGCAGTGATCTCTTCTACCGGCTCAACGTCATCGCGCTGCACCTGCCGCCGCTCCGCGAGCGCCGCGACGACATCCCGCTCCTCGTCGACGTCTTCCTGCATCGCGCCGCCGAAACGCGGCAGGAGGCGCCGAAGCGCGTCAGCGAGGCGGCGATGGACATCCTCCGCTCGTTCAACTGGCCCGGCAACGTCCGCGAGCTCGAGAACGCGCTCGAGCGCGCCGTCATTCTGACGCCGGGCGACGTGATCGACGCCGACGTGCTCCCCGAGCGCGTCACCGAGCGCCGCTCGGAGCCGCTCGTCTCCGCCGCCACGCCGACCACGCCGACCCTCGACGTCATCGAGCGGGCCTACATCATGTGGGTCCTCAACAGCGAGGGCGGCAACAAGACGCGCGCGGCCGACGTCCTCGGGATCGATCCGTCGACGCTCTACCGAAAGCTCTCCCGGTTCGGGGTCGAGGTGTGACCTCGCTCCCGATGCGAGGCCCGACCTCGCGTCGGGCACCGACGTCGCCGTGGGTCGCGGTCGCGCTCCTGGCGATCGTCGTCTTCGCCAACGGCATCGCCGCCGGCTGGACGTCGGACGACCAGTACATCATCGTCGGCAACCCGCTGATCCACCGCGCGAGCGTCGTCTGGGACGCGTTCACGCACCCGTACTGGCCGAGCGGATTCGGGTGGGGGCAGTATCGTCCGCTGCCGATCCTGGGCTACGCGATCGACTGGGCGCTCTCCGGCGGCGCGCCGTGGTGGTTCCACCTGGTCAACATCGGCTGGCACGCGGCGGCGACGGTCCTCGTCTGGCGGCTCGCCCGCGCCCTCGTCGGCGAGACCGGGGCGTTCGTCGCGGCGGCGCTGTTCGCCGTCCATCCGGTCCACGTCGAGGCGGTCGCCAGCATCGTCGGTCGCAGCGAACTGATGATGACCGTCTGCGTCCTCGCCGCCCTGCTCGCCCACCGCCGCGGCGACTGGTCGGCGATCATCTGGGCGGCGCTCGCCCTCGCCTGCAAGGAAAACGGGGCGGTCTTCATCGGGCTCGCGTTCGCCCACGACGCCCTGGTCGCCGGCGACGGCCAGCGGCCGCGCGACGTGCTGCGCGCGCGGCGCCCGCTCTACGTCGGCTACGCCCTCGTCCTCGCGGGCTATGCCCTCGTCCTCGCGGTGCTCTTTCACGGGCGCGAGCTCGCCGAGCCGGCGCTCCTCTGGTCGGGGATGCCGGCGTCGCATCGCTGGCTCACGATGCTCGCCCTCGTCCCCGAGTACGTGCGTCTGCTCGTCGTCCCCGTCCGCCTGCAGATCGACTACGGGCCGGGGATCGTCAGCGAGCAGTCGTCGCTCACGCTCGCCGTCCTCGCCGGCGGCACGCTGCTCGCCGCGCTGATCGCCCTCGCCATCGCGAGCCGGCGCCGCGCGCCCGTCGTCGCCTTCGGCCTCGCCTGGATCGGGATCGCGCTCGCGCCGATCGCCAACGTCCTCTTCCCGTCCGGCGTCGTGATCGCCGAGCGCACGCTCTACCTGCCGAGCGTCGGGGCGGCGCTCGTCGCCGGCTGGCTCGCCGTGCGGCTGGTCGCCATCCGCGGCCGGCCCGTGCTCGGCGCCGTCGCCGTCGCGGGGCTGCTCCTCGCCGCGCGCACGTGGACGCGGACCCCACTCTGGCACGACAACAAGCGCCTGATCGTCGAGTCGCTCGCCGATGAGCCGACGTCCTATCACCTCCACATCCTCGCGGCGACGGTGATCTCGCTCACCGGCCACTGGGCGGACGCGGCGCCGCAGTACCGCGAGGCGCGAGCGATCTACGCGCGCGACGCGACGTCCTATCGCGGCGGCGCCGAGTGCGCGATCGCGGTCGGCGACTTCGCGACGGCGGCCGCGCTCCTCGACTCGGCGATCGCGCTCGCCCCGCGCGATGCCCGCCCGTATCTCCGGCTCGCCGATGTCGGCATCTACCGCGCGGACTGGCGCGCCGTGATCCCCGCCGCCCGCCGCGCCTACGCCCTCGAGCCCGACTCGCTTCGCGCCGTCGATCTGGTCCGGATCGCCGGGGTTCGGCTCGGCGATACGGCGATCATCGACACGACGTTTCGGCGGGCGCTCGCCGACCACCCGGCCAACGCCCGCCTCCGCCTCGCCTACGCCACGCTCCTGCACCAGCAGGGCGATACCGCGGCCGCCGTGGCGCTCGCGATGCCCGGCCTGGGCGGCCGCCTGCATGATGCGCCGACGCGCCCCGCGCCAGCCGGCGCCACGCCAGCCGGCGCCGCGAGCCAGTGACCGTGCGAGCGACACGGAGCACCGCTGGTCGCGCCGGCCGTCGCGACCGCCGCCCACCGCTCGTCGCGGCCCTCGCGCTCGCGGCCTCCGTCACCAGTCTCGGGAACGGGTTCGCCTACGACGACGTGCCGATCATCGTCCGCGACCCGCGCGCCCACGACCTCGCGCACGCCTGGCACTTCTGCTGCACCGCCTACTGGCCGCGCGCACTCGGCGGGGGACTCTACCGGCCGCTGACGTCGATCGCGTTCGCCGGCGAGTGGGCGATCGGCCACGGCGCCCCGATCGTCTTCCATCTCGCCAGCGTCGCCCTCTACGTGGCCCTCGCGCTGCTCGTCCTGCGGCTCGCCGATCGACTGCTCCCCACCCTCGCGGCCGCCGCCGCGGCGGCGATCTTCGCCGTCCACCCCGTGCACGTCGAGGTCGTCGCCAACGCCGTCGGCCAGGCCGAACTCCTCGTCGCGCTCGCCGTCACGGCGGCGATGCTCGTCTACCTGCGGGCGCGATCGCCCGTCACCGGTGACGGAGCCGACGTCGGCGCGGGCGCGGGCGGAAGCCGCGGTCGCGCCCGCATCCCGGGCCGGGGCGCGATCGCGACGATCGCCGCGCTCTTCGTCCTCGCCCTGTTCGCCAAGGAGCACGCCGCCGTCCTCCCGCTGCTGCTGCTCGCCGCCGAGTGCACGGTCGTCGTCGACGATCGGCCGCTCGGCGCCCGGGCGCGGGCGCTCGCGCCCGTCGCGGTCGCGCTCGCGGCGACCGCAGTGGCGTATGCCGCGGTCCGCTATCTCGCGATCGGCCGCCTGCTCGGCGACGCGCCCAACTTCCTGCTCGCGCCGGTCCCGCAGGCGAGCCGCTGGTGGACGATGCTCGGGATCGCCGGCGAGTGGGCCCGGCTCCTCGTCTGGCCCGCGCACCTCGCCGCGACCTACTCGCCGCCCGGCACACCGATCCGCACCGGCCCCGATGCCGCCGCCGCCGCCGGCGCGCTGATCGTCATCGGCGCACTCGCCCTCGCCGCCCTCGCGCGTCGCCGCGCCCCGGTGCTGACGTTCGGCATCCTCTGGATCGCGATCGCGCTCCTGCCGGTCTCCAACATCCTCTTCGTCTCCGGCGTGCTGCTCGCCGAACGGTCGCTCTTCCTCGCGAGCGTCGGCCTCGCGCTCGTCGTCGGCGCGGTGGCGGCACCCGCCATCGATCGACTCCGCGCGGCGCCGCGGCGCGCACAGGTCCTCGGCGCCGTCGCCGGCACGCTGATCCTCACGCTCGGCGTCGTGCGCAGTGCGCGCCGTCAGCCTGTCTGGCGCGACGACCCGACGCTCTACGCGGCGAGCGTCGTCGACGAGCCGGAGAGCTACTACGCGCATTTCCTCTACGCCGGCGAGCTCTTCGGCGAGGGGCGGCTCGGGTCGGGGGAGCGCGAGGCACGGCTGGCGATCGTGCAGTCCGGCGGGTTCCCGCTCGCCCTCACGATGCTCGCCAACGCCTACGCCGGCGCGGGCCAGTGTGCCCGCGCCGAGCCACTCTGGCGCGAGGCGCTCCACACGATCCCGGGCATCGTCCCCGCGCGCCTCGGACTCGCGACCTGCCTGCTCCAGGGCGGCGCGTACGCCGAGGCACGGTCGGTCGCCCTCGTCGGGGTCAGCCAGGGCGCGTGGGTCGGCGAGTTCCGCCGCGTTATCGCCGCCGCCGACAGCGCG
>Ga0116227_10014683_pt1 | contig 11844 bp, 6 predicted proteins | sample S1TSphgellanicum_FD_89693 | JGI IMG/M metagenome (GOLD analysis project Ga0116227, IMG submission 89693) | Host-associated microbial communities from peat moss isolated from Minnesota, USA - S1T2_Fb - Sphagnum magellanicum MG | ecosystem: Host-associated > Plants > Peat moss > Unclassified... | reverse complement strand
CTATTTTGCGAAATTTATTTTTCTTTTTTCTCTTTTTTTTTTTTCTCCCCCCCCCCCGCCTCCCCTTCCCCCCCGCCCCCCCCCCCCCCCCATTCGACTCCTCAAAGCCCAACTTTGTGGAATGTCTTTTCCAATTTCCTTGTTGAAGATTATCTACTCAAATGTACAACCTACTGTATGACCAGAAGGGACTTACCCTATGAACTTAAGGACTTTGCCATCATCACCTTTGATCGGGGTAATGGTGAGAAGGTTCCAGAATGTCGATCCATCCTTCTTATAATTCAGTATGCGCCCACAGAAGCTTTTTCCAGCATATACTGCTTCTCTGACTTTTGCAACATCTTTCTTATCTGTTCCAGGTCCTTGCAGAAACCGACTGTCACAGCAAAATGCAGCAGCCCACTTGTATAGGTCAGGAAATGCAAGAAGCTTTTCTAATGTTCTTATGTTTTCTGAAACTCAACCAAGTTGTTAGATTGAGTTGCAAACTCCTCTGTGACAGTGCCAATAGTACAATGTGGTGAGTGAGGCAGGCACACAAAAATGTAAGGGAAAATAGCCACTCACCAATTCTGCCCCATCACTTCTTGGGAGCTGTAGCCCGTCATGCTGAAGAATCCACCACTTGCATACATGATTGGAAACTCTGGAGTTGTTGCATCTGATACCACAAAAGACTGTTCAAATGATGATAATGCATCCTTCAGCTCCAGAGAAATGATGGGGAGATTATAGGATGATGTATTGCTGCATTTATCATCTTCCAATGCCTCGCCTGATGCTGTCCTCATTGATGTTCCTGACATTCTCATCGATGTTCTCGACTTTCTCATTGATGTTCTAGTTGATGTTCCAGGAAATGTAGACGATGTTCCAGATGATGTCCAATCACCAGAACTTCGATCTCCAGCTGAATACTCATACTCCCCCAATGATTTCCGTGTCGTAACACCACAGATCCTCCCTGTTACCACGTCTGATTTTAGTACCAGTCCCCATTCTGCAGCTCGTTCTGCCATTCTAGCTCGTGTCAGCTCCTCCCGTTCTGGTGACCTTTCCTGCCCAATCCACCACATAAAAAAAAAGGTCAGGAAGATGAAATCTTGCCAACCAAGTCAGGACATAGTTTATTTTGTTTTTTCCTTTATCAGCTCACAGTATTTTCTAACCAGCATTGTAAACTGAATTGCTTATGCAAAAAACACCAGCCACATTGACTGTAACAGAATTTCACTCCTAGCTTATGGTTGAAAATATTCTGAAAGGATCAGAATTCAATGCAAACCTATGAAGTGCATCATAAACTCACCCATTTCATGTCCTTCTCTAAAGAGGTGTAGACCTGCTCTTCAGCAACAACAACATCTGTTCCATCATGATCAACACATTCAATCTGATCTTCTGTATCTCCCAGTTTTGTGATCTCCCGGTCCACCATTGAAGCATTAGTAGTGTGAGCAGAACTACTTCCAAAACTGTAATGATCCCTTAGGGGAGAACTAGTGCTCCCAAAAGCTTCAAGTGAACCCCTCTGGCTTTGGGTCTGCTGAGGCTGCTGCACACTCAAGTTTGTTTGGTAGCCTTTTTGTTGAGAATTGTGGGCAAGTGAAGTGGAAATCTCATCACCCAGCTTACTGGGTGAAGATTCTGAACCTTGCATTATTGAATAATCGGTAGTTGTCTTCTTTATGTACTTGTTTTCAAGAGGGAACCATCTGTCAAAAAACATTTTTAAAATCAAGATAAAAGAAACCGGAATGATAAGATATGCACGAAAAAAGCAACTAGATCCCAGGCAACCCCAAAACCTACTCATCCTCATCAGTAGTTATTTCAAGTCTAGTCAAAAGTGGAGACTGGTTTGAATGAGAGATGAGAAAGAAAGGAAGAAGAAGAAGAAGAAGAAATTCACAAAAACTGACACTGTTACTTCTTGACATTCCCACTTGTGAAAACAAAAACAAAACCTTGCTGCTTCTTAAATTCTTACTGAAAGAGAGAACTCCTTGTTGAAGCTTCTCCCTCCAAATCCAGGAGGAAAAACTCAATAGGTACGATTTACTCGGATATGCAAAATACTATGATGTCGTCCTTTGATACCAACCAGAAATTCTACAGCTTGGAATTCTAGAGGAAAGCTGCAAATGACACAAGAGATGGGGAAGACAATGCAAAACATACACTATTGGAATTCTTTCCCCCCCCCCAAAACCTCAACTTATCAGCATCAGCAACAGAAGCTTACACTTAGGTCTCAGATCATTCAGTGCTCACAGGAATTGAACCTCCTCTTCTTCCATCGGTAAAATCTTTCCCCCACCCACCCATCCACACACCGACCAAAACACCCACCTTTTCTTTCTTCAACTGCCGCAAGAAACCACCAGCTGATTGTTTTTTTTCTCAAATTGGAGAAAGTTATGGAGTCTAGAGCTATGGAAGAATGGAACCACTCAACAACTCTCCAGCACAGTTTCTGAATCTAGTATTTCACAACTGTTACAACATACAAGTAGGACACTCACAAACATTACACACACAAAAGAGGAAAGTGCTACCAAAAAACAACAATTTTGTTCTACTTCACAGCATTTTCAGAGGAGAGAGAGAGAGAGAGAGAGAGAGAGAGATTGAAGACCAAAACTTGAAGCTTTTTTTCTATTTTCGAAGCCAAAATCGTCATTTATGCATTTCTTAACACTTGAATTCGTTGTTGCGTTGCAATAATGATAATAATAATAATAATACACATGCATGGTACTTGGAATTGTTGAGTGGGTTGCAATAATAATACAATACATATGTACTAGGAATTGTTGAGTGGGTTGCTGCAACTTGCATTTTTGCTGCAGATGAGAGAGAGAGAAAGAGACCTTAGACAGAAGCAACATTAAGTAAGATGGGAAGAAGAAGAACAAGAAGAGGGGACAAGAGGAAGAACAAGAAGAAGAAGATTAGGCATCATGCAAATTAGGGAACACGTGGGACTGCCAATTTTGTCTTCTGCTGTTGAGACAGAATCCGACACCAATCTCATCTTCTTTGCATAAGATTTGCTCCCCTTTTGCTTGATTTGGATCATTACCAACAACTGTTCTCGCCAACAATCTTGCTGCATCTGAAGATTTTGTTCATCCTGTATGTGAAGATTTATTTTTTTTGGTGTTCTTGCCCTAAGGGAGAGAATATGGAGTTCATCTTCCATCTTAAGTTGGGCAGTAGCAGTAGGCCTAGCTATTTTCTGACTTTCACTCTTCAGGACACACCTGACATTGCCACAATCGACCTATTACAAATCGTTGGTTGTTGAGATCTAAGAGTTTTTGACATCAAGAATGGAGAGCTTTTAACATCTAATCTAATTTGTGTTAACTTGACATTCTTTAAATTTTGGTTTGTTTTCAATACTTTGTACATTTTTCGAATCAGCGAAGTGTTGATAAATGAAAAGTTTTGTAGGGTTTTGATGAATGGAAAACAATGTAATTTTGCATTTGATCCCAAATTTTGAGGAATGTTCATCACCACGTGTTAGTGTTATCTCTTAATTAGTTTTTTTTTTGGGGGAACTTCTTCATGGAATGAAACATTCATTCATATTTCAATTGTTGCGGGTTTGAATGTTTTGAACTTTGAACTTAGCCACAAGGGGTTGCTCTTCTTTTTTTTCTCATTGTGCCCTATGCAGAGGGAGCAAACTTCTTGGCATTTGTATTGTTAAGATTTTTGTTTTGCTTTTGCTTCATCTGCTCTTGGGACAGAGCTCGTATGGCGGCAAGATTTCCAGGACAATTTTGGTTTGAACTGGCTATCACTTTTGGAAGGACCACCGAGGACTTTACTCTTCAAGTCAATCTCATTTTGTATCAACCATGTCGCACTTTTCCATCATTTGTGAGCATTTTGGTTTCAATTTTTAGTAATGATATAACTACTATTACTCAAATGTATTCGCATTTTTCAAAACCTTTATAGATATAAACAAGTGTGCAAGTCTACATGATTTTTGTGTGATTTGAGGAATATGACATGTATGGAGCATTTCTTCATCCACATTTTGCCTATTTTGTCTTATTCAACACATTTATCCAATAACAAAAATTGTCTTGAATGCAACTATGAGTGAATTGCAACTATAGCAAGAGACATGCACACATGAGCAATTGGACAAACATGATGAAAAATGTTTTGCTTATAAGACATGGAAAACATGCCCATTGTCAAAGTATACAACTAAATGTACATGATTACAAGTTCTTTATTATTCAATAGGTAAAACTTACATTCTTCTTTTGTGTTGTGTGAATAATACAACTTGATTTTTCTTCCATAAAGTGCAACATGTATATTTTGAAAATATAGGTTTTGTCCTCCCATGGAAGATTGCACGAGACATTTCATGGAAATTTGGAATTGAAAAAGAGTGATACACTCCCCATCATGACACTATGCGAACATGATTAAACTAAATTGTGCACTAATGAAACCTCATAAAAATGAGTTGCTTAAGAATTTGGATGATTTGTAATAAATGTTCTTACCAAAGTAAGCATGGTTGGCAAATTATGATTAGTTTCAAGTTCAACAATTGGAATTTTGTTTACAAGCGTATTTGGTCAAAACCATTGTTCATTGATCAATAGATTGTGTTGATAGCAATAAAAGCCAAGATTTTGGAAGAAATCTTCAATAAGTTGTAAAAGTACTTTGACAAGTTCAATAATCAAGCAATGGGAAGACAAAATAATGTTCAGATCCAATATACCTTAAATACGCTTTCCATTACACTTAAGGTATGGCCACACATGGTGTTAAAGGCTTGCAACTAACATCATCTTAACCCCTAATTGTCAAAGAAAGAAAAAAATACATTGAAAAGTGGATCAAATTGGTGAGCTTAATGTTAAGGGGTTAACATCAACAAAGTGCCACAAATCATAATACCACAATTTCTAACTTTGCAAGTTAACATCTAATTTTTTTAACACGATTTTAACATGTTGACACATGATGTTAATTAGTAATTAACAAATTGATTTATCTTTTTGGAGTTTGCAATTTAGTTCACACCTAGAAAGATAATTTTTTTCCTTTAAAATTATTTTTAAAAAAAAACAAAGATGTCTATTAAACATTGAGGCATATATTTAGTTAATTATGGCTTTTTGAAATTTTTATAATCAACTATTTGACCATTTGAAAGTTGAAAAATGGGAGATAAACTTTGATTTAGATTTCACCAAATTATGTAATAATAAATGTTATTAATGTTTTCCTCGTTAGATGATCCAACAAATAATTATTAACAATGTTTTGTTTCAAATTTAATAAACAACTTAATCTTAACTACAAAGTTAACAAAATTCAAAACTAATAATTTAGTTTTAAATTAATTAAATAAAATTTCAGAATTAATTTTTCATTTTTTGGAAATTTAGTTAACATTGACGTTAGCTTTTGGAAAAAAAAATTCAAAAATTTAATGTTAACAATGGTAAATAACATCATCTTTACATCAATGTCATGTCATATCCACCTAATTAATTAGTGTGGATTAATTAGTTAATTTTAACATCCTTAAATTAACTTAACATTGGAAATAACATCAAGTGTGGCCAAACCTTTAGTAATTGTTTGAAAAGAAATAAAAAAATAGAAATGAAAAAAATTCATTCAAAGATGTGTAAAATTTTGGCAAGAAAAGGTTTCATTTTCATTTTTAGGCCACTTTATAGTGGGCCACTTGTTTAAATTTTTTCATATGGAGTAGAATGAACCAAAACCACCATTTAAAATATGCAATTAAAAACCATCGATTGTAGTTTATGGGTTCTTTATGTATCTTTTGTTTTATGTGCATCATTGTTTTTTATTTTCTTCCAAATTATTTTAAAGCCCTAATCATGCACACAACAAATAGTTTAATTACATGTGAAAATGAAGTGAAGCCATCAACATAGATGTGAAAAGAAAAGGAAAGTTTTTAAAATAACTAGTTGATTTTAGCATTGTTTCAATGATGGGATGTTAAAATCCAAAGTTTGAGTTTTTAACAATCCATCTAGCTACCAATGTTGTTCAAAAACTAAATTGTATACCTAGTTGGATTTGTTATGGAATGTTTCCCATTTTACAAAACCCTACAAATCTAATTATGGAAGGACTCTTCTAAATTCAAGATCCATGCATTGATTTTCAACTCATTAATCATTCTCACTTTATTGGCCCTACCCATAGAGAAAAGACTACACATCAATGTAGGATTTGGGGATAAAATTTTGCCTCAAACTTGGCCCAATGTGTGAGTAACATCCATTGTATTTTTTAGGAATTTCTTTTTGTAACTAAGTGGCAATCATACATTTGAAGATGTAGAAAAGATGATGATCATCCTAGCAAGGTTTAGGTTGTAAACTAGAATTAAAATACAAAATTTCAAACATATTTTTTATATGTTTACCTACGTAATGAAAAAAACATATATGAATCTAATGATTTTACTTTTTTTTCCCTCACTTCACTTCTAGTGATTAAAAACCTTTGATATCATTTTTTGAAAAAAAACATATTTTGAAATTTGGCAATATATCCCCAATAAAAAAAAGTTAATGACATTCAAAGTACTATATGTGCATATGATGTATGAACATTTTCCACTCAAGTACACGCATTTAAATGGGAAGTTTGAGATCAAAGAAGGGAAGTTTGCATAAAAGGTAGAGTTATTACACATTGTGTTATTTGTTATTGTTATTATGGGTCAAAATAACATTATCCTATTTTAAATTAGCAAATGTTCATGTCAATTACAATTATATATTTCAATTATAACAAAACAATACCAAACACTAGAAGAAATCTCCCAAAATGCAACCAATGCATTTGTAAATTTCTACAACTAATTATCATTTGCAACTATTTTGCACCTTTTGACCCTTCTTGCAACTATGTTACAACTACATTTGCAGATAATGACTTCTTCATTTCACATTATTGAATCATTTTCATCCATGATCATGCTTGTATTTCCCATTAATTGCCAATGGAACCAAACTTAGTTGCACCATTAAGGTGTCAACATAGCCCTTAGTGATATACATGTGTGTTAAAAAATAATTCAAATGTATGTGTATTTTTGCTAAGTTTTATTAATGGTATAATGGGGGTGTGTTTCCATGGGTGTATTTATGAAGTTGTATTTAGTTACTATTTATGCAAATTAACTACTTACCTACCTATTTAACCTAGGTTACTTACATACCTAACCTAGGCTACCTACTTATTGATTAATAATTATATTAAAAAATTTAATATGAATTATTTTTATATTTTTTATTTGTGAAAAATTCATTAATAACTTATAACTTATAAGTTAGTTTTTAAATTTTAAATTTAAAAAAAAAATTCCATAGGCAAATATGTTTTGACCTTTGTTTGCTTCTTCAAGTTTCAATGTTAATATGTTGTTACTATTAATATTAATTAAACAAACTTTTCATACCTCCTTGTAGTTATAATAATGAAATTATTTTGACATTAGGGGGTAGCAAGTGGTTGATTAGTTTATTGGAATCATGGCATACATCAAAGGTGAAACAAGGTTTTTAATTACTTGCACTAATACAATGTTATAATAGCCATGTTGTATCTTTAATGAGATAAGGTCACGTCATTTTCTAACTATCCCAATAGAGTTAATAACTACTTTTAGGTTTTCTTAGGTTGCCTTAGGCTGTGTTGGGTTCTTAGAGATCAACTTTTTCACTGTGGAACATGTTTCTAGGTTCTTGAATGTTGATGCATTAAAAACCAAAATGTCACAAGTTGCAACAATATGAAGTTTTGAAATCTAATTCGACATCACTCATTTTTTAATAATAAAAAAATTATTCATGAATTAGTCATCAAAATTTATAAGTAATAATTTGGTTAATTACTATTTTAGTCATTTATTTTTTAATTTATGAATTAATAATTTATAACTAAATGAATTAGTTAATTGATTATTATATAAATAATAAATAATAATTAATTCAATAATTAGTTAGTTACTTATCTACTTAGTTATATAATTTATAAAATTTAAAAAGAAGACAAAAGATATGAAATAAATTTTTAGTTGCAATTTAATTTATAACTAAATTGCAATTTCAACTTTTATCCCATATGTTTTGTTCTCCATTTCCATTTTAAGAACTATATAACAAGGAAGCTTCATCTTACACTTACACATAAAAAAACCACATGTCAATTGGGATGAGACCTTCAACGGAGCTTGACCCTTTTAAAAGTTTAACCCCAAAGGTTTAACCTTAAAAAATTTAAAAGACTTTCAACCTCCTTAACCTACCTACCTACCTACCTATTCCCACCTACCTACTTAAATATTGAATTTTGATTCATTTTGACCAAAGTCCAAAAATGCCACATGGCATATTGGTATTATGCCATGTGTCACAATCTAAAACCATTTAAATTAGATGATGACGATCCACTATCTATTTTTAAAATTTTTTTTTCAAACCTTTTTCATTTTCCACATGTCATTATGTAAGTTGTTGATTTTTATGGTAATATACAGATGGCATACAATAGCATATGGATGGTGAAATATTTGTTGACCATTGACTTCATCCACATTTGTAACTAATGTCTTATGTAACTTGTTTAATGCAACTAGGTAATTTTTAATAACAAATGTTTTTTGCAATTAAAATATAGTTACAAATTATAATTTTTTTTTAGTTTTTGTTTAGTGCTTGCAAGTGTTTAGCTTGGTTGCCTATTGAATTGCCTCTTAGTTTTTTTCTCCTCCCATCAATTTTTGTTGCTCATTAGATGCATCAAGGTTTTGGGCATCCTATTTGGGTTTGCTTCTTTCTTTTATTTTTTTTACACGATGTGTTAAACAAAGATGTTCACTAGTTAAAGGTGCTCCCAAAGTTCCAGTTGTTTTTGGGATCCTTTTTCATTGTTTTGCCCAAATGCCTTCTTATACGTTCCATTGCTTCCTTATTTTATTGGTTTTTCAATCCTAGTTGGTTTTTAAAAATTTAACCTTCATGTAGGGTTTTTGGGAGACTTTTGAGCCCAAGGTCTTTGGATTGCCCACAAGCCCTCTTAATGCATTGACATGTTTATTTCCCCATCTCTCGTTGGGGGGATCAGTGTCATTTCCACATAGTTCATTACATTTACGGTCTATCCAGGGAGTTGGGCACTTATTACACCTATCATCATTACTAGATTCTTATCAAACCATTGTTTGTTTTAATTGAAGGTGATAGGTGCCAATAACTTTGGTCCATTCCCCTTCCAAGCCCATTTGAAATTTGGTTGGGAATTCCTTCCTTAGATGTAATGGCATGTGTTCTTCCTTTCATGTAATTTGTTGAGAAATGGCAACATTCAGATATATATTGCATAATCATTCTTTCTTCAACATCATCTTTGACATGACTTTTAATTTACATCATGCACATTTGAGGTCTTGTGTGAACCTAGGGGCAAATGTTTGGCTTTTTGTTTGCTTGGTCATTCCACCTTTTTACCTACCCTCTAATGTTTTCTCTTTTGTGTTGCACACCAAGTTGGGTCTCTCCCATTCGTTAGCTTTTGGGGCGATCCATTGCATTTGTGGTCAACCTTTAGATCCTACAGGGACCCACCTTCTTTGCTTTTCCCATGGTGGGGAATGGATTGCATCACATGATGCAATTCGAGATGCTTTTGCTTCGATTGTGAGAGATGCAAGGTTCCGTGTTTCATATGAGCAAACCCATGTTCTTCCACCCCCTTCCCTTTAGTCTTTTCATAAGTGGATTAACATTGTGTTATCAATTAATGGCATTTGCACCTTGGTGGATGTTGTCATGTTATTGATTTCATTCAAGTAGATTTGGTTTTTTGGGTTGGTTCATTTCATAAGGTGGCTATGATAGTGGCAACTTAGGCAAAGGAAGGACTTTACCACAATTAACACTTGACAAACAAATGTGTTTCTTCCCCTTGTCATAGAGATTTTTGGGTCCTTACATCAACAAGTGATTAAATTTTTCACTGATGTGCTAGCATGGTATGTTTAGCAACTTGGGTATTGGTAGCCATCTTTTGATGATTCTACATGCCTTCTATAGGCAAAAAATGTTGATAACATTGTAAAGTGTGCAAGTAGCTTCTATTTTGACACATGTTGTTGTTGCTAGTGAGGCTTCTTCTAAACTTAGAACACTTTTAGTTTTCCTTTTCTTTCTTTGATATGCTTCTTGCAACTAGTGGGGGCTTTGGAACATAATTTGTTCCTTTGTCACCCCCTTGTGAGTTCTTGCGTTGTTGGCTCAAACTTGGGTCTTTTTTTGTTCTTCATTTCCCCCTTTGTTGGGTGCTTTGTTTTATGAAGTTTATATACAAGTTTCATCATTTATGACTTAGATGATCTCTTCTCATTAATGACGAAAAATCATCTTTCATTTAACTTTGATGTTCCTTTACACATTAACTATTTCATTCATTGTTTACGTCAAAAGTTTTGAAAAGTCAAGTGAAGATTAAGAAACTAATCAAAAGGTGAGATAAAGTGAATGCAAATTGAATGTCAAACAAAATGTGAATTTTAGTGCGAGGAGATGCTCCAAGAAATCCATGTTGATCCAAAAAATGACTTATGCAAGATCTTTTTCAAAATAGCACTAATCTCATCTACAAACACTCTTGAAGCTCTTGGGGGCTTCCACCTTTCCAAAAAATTCACAAATAACAATAACAATATAATATAAACTAATGTTGCATGTGCCATCACCCAACTATGAGCCTGTTACACTCAAAAAAAATAAAAAATTTCAAACCCATTTTTAGAAATAGGATTTTCAATGAACAAAACTATTCGAAATTCAATTTTTCCCGCACCTTAGGTTAAAATTTTCCAAATCACCTTCATTAAATCCTACTTACTAAGGGCTTTTTCTAACAATATGAAGAGTGAACCCAAATTCCTCTACAATATTTTAGTTTTGACTTAAACGAATGTTCAGTGAAAAATTGCTCAAAATTCAGGTAACTTCTCCACTGGAAAGACTCCATGTGGATTTTTCATCCACTACCATTTGCCAGGGCTGCGGCCTCCAACAGCCCCCCTTGGTGTAAATCCAGTTTTTTTAGGGATTCGCTGTCCTGGCACCCTCATCAATCACTCTGGTATGTTGGCATGCTTCAATTGGTCCACAAAAGGGTGTATTCAAGGCTTGTTTGACTTCCCTCTGGAATGTGAGATCAAAACAATTTTGTCAACACAAATAGTCCTCAAACCACGGCTCTGTTGCTATTCAAGTTCAAAGATGATTTGTAGAACTTCAGGTGACGCTCTTATAGTACTTTAAATCATTTCAAATGAATAAGGAATAAGAAAGTTATGAGGTTTGAAAGTTGGATGCATTTGGCTAATCAGAAAGCCGTAGCTTTGTACTTAGTTTTTTGCCTAGACAACATGAGTGTTTTGCTTAAACCAACTAGGTAATTGTCGTCAAATGGATCTCTCTGGTTCGGATATTGACGTTAAATTAAAAGAAAAAAAGAAAAGATGGGTTCAAAGAAAAACAAAAAAACGTGTTTTGTAAGTTGAAAAGCTTAATTTTCTTCTTGTTATTTTTTCATGACTTCTTTTCCTTTGGACTTCAAAGATGATTTCTAGAGCTTGAGGTGGTGTTTTCATAACATTTTTAATTAGTCAAAATGCAACACATATGATGAAGATATAAATAAATGTTTGATCATAAGCAGGATTCATATTAATTAAGGGATTCATATTTATTAGATCATTGGTTCTCTCACAAATTTCTTTTTTTT
>Ga0116227_10014682_pt1 | contig 11848 bp, 2 predicted proteins | sample S1TSphgellanicum_FD_89693 | JGI IMG/M metagenome (GOLD analysis project Ga0116227, IMG submission 89693) | Host-associated microbial communities from peat moss isolated from Minnesota, USA - S1T2_Fb - Sphagnum magellanicum MG | ecosystem: Host-associated > Plants > Peat moss > Unclassified... | reverse complement strand
TGAAAACGTAGGTGTCGCAGCTTCGATCGAATAAGTGGCAGTGGCAACGCCCGACTGCGCATATCCCGTAGCCACCGCTATCGCTTCAATGGTCTCGTCTGCGGAGACTGGGATCGCCGTGCCCGTGTACTTAGTTGACGACGTTGTCGGAGTGGTTCCGTTCGTCATGTAATAGATAGTGGCGCCAGTCGTGGTGTCGGCCAAACTTACCGACTGTGGAGAAGCGTAAGTCCCGGACGCAACTGAGAATGTAGGCGTCGCCGCTACCGGAATTCCGGTTCCTGTCAGCGAAACGGTTTGGCTTGCTCCATTCACCAGGCCGGAATTGTCGTCGATGGTTAACGTTGCGGTCCTTGTTCCTGTTGCTTTCGGAGTAAAGGTCACGCTCAGAGTACAACCCGCTCCGGGCGCGAGGCTGGAGCCGCAGGAGTTGGTGAGCACATAGTCGCTCTTATCGGTGCCGCTCAGACCGACGCTTGAGATCAGCAGTGTTCCCGTCCCCGTGTTGCTCAAGGTGACGCTCTGACTGGCGCTCGTGGAACCCACCCCTTGCTGAGCAAAGGTAAGTGTGGTGGCGCTCAAGCTGGCCGTGGGAATCACTCCGGCGCCGCTCAGCGGGAGTGTTTGCGGAGAACCCGTGGCGTTATCAGTCACGGTGATCGACCCGGTGATGTTGCCGGTGGACGCTGGTTTGAAAGCTACAGCGACCAGGCATTGCCCTCCTGCCGCCAGCGTTACGCCGTTGCAGGAGTTGGAGGTTATCGGGAACTGTGTCGTGCTTGACGTCGCTACCGTCGTGATTTTGAGCGCGGAACTGCCCGTGTTGGTCACACTGAAGACTTGGCTGCCGCTCTGCGCGTTTTCGTATTGATTGCCGAAGCTCAGGCTCACTGGGAAGAGCCCGACCGTCGGAGCGGGAGCAATGCTGGTGCCGGTGAGAGTCGCCGAGCGCCCGCTGCCTGTTCCGCTGTCGTACTCGGTGATGGTGGCCGTCAGCGGAGTGGCAGAGGCGGTGTTGGCCAGCGGACTAAATTCCACTGATATGTTGCAATAGCTGTAGTCCCCGCTGTAGGTCAGATATCCATACAAGGTTGCCCCGTTGCAGCCGTTCGAAATCACAGTGAAGTCGCCGGAGTTCGTGCCAGCAAGGTTGGCCGAGGAAACCGTGACCGTCTGCGAGCTGCGGTTGACCAGCGAGAGCGTGACTGCGTTGCTTGTCGTGCCCTCCAGCACGCTGCCGAAGGCGACCGTGCCCTGCGAGAAGGCCAGCTGCTGGCTGGCGGCGATGCCCGTGCCGCTGACCGCTACCTTTTGCAGGGCGCCGGTGGCGTTGTTGGCCAACGTGATGGTCCCAGTTTGAGCTCCAATCGCGGAGGGCTCATAAAGCACTGTCACCGTGCAGGAGCTGCCCGGGGCCAGCGTCGCTCCGCAAGTCCAGGTGGTGTAAAACGGCGCGGCGGAGCTGAAAGTGCCAAACGTCACCGGCGTGTTGCCATCGTTGTAGAGGGTGATCGTCTGTTGTTTGCTGTAGGTGCCCTCAATCCAGGTGCCCATCTGCAGGCTGGAGGGGGTGATCTGCAGAGCGCCGCCGGTGGCAAGGGCGTTGCCGGTGTAGGTCGCGGTCAAATTCACCGGCGAAGTCGCGCCGAGGTAGGTGACCGGGAAGGTCAGGCTGCCACTGCGCAAGCCCGCCGCCCCGGCTTGTGGAGCGAAATAGACGTTCACCGTGCAGGAGCCGCCCCCGCCGACATACGCCCCGCTGCAAGAATCGCTCGTCGTGAAGTCCCCCGTTGCCGAGGCCTCCACGACAGTGTTTGTGCCTGAGATGAAACCCACCACGAAGGGCGCGGTGCCCTGGTTCGACAGCTTCAGCGTCTGGTAGCTGCTATTGGTCTGGCCGATGACTGTCGCCGTGAACTGGGTGCTGAGCGGCGAGAGCACGGCCTGGTTGGTGTTCGCATTGCCGATGCCCGTCAGGCTCGCGGTGAGGGTCCCGGTGGTTCCGTCGGAGTAGGTCACCGGGAAGCTAAGCGTGCCGGTGCGCGTGCCCGCCGCCGAGGGAACGAACTCGACGTACACATAGCAGTAACTGGTCGTCTGGTAGGTATTGGAGCAGTTGTCGGAGGTCAACCTGAACTCCGATGTCGGCCCGAGATTGGTTCCGGTCGCCGCCCCGACGGAGATCCCCGTCGTTCCGCCGTCGTAGAGGTAGATCGTCTGCGCGCTGGAGGCGGTGTTGAGATTCTGGTTGGGGAATGCCAGGCCATTCGGCGACAAATACCCGTAGTCGACCACGGCCGGGCTGTAGCCGTAGAGGGGCGCGGTGTAGGTCTTGCCAGTCGTGTCGGTGAGCGTCAGCGTCGCTGCATAGTATCCCGCGGCTGTGGGCGAAAAATAGACCTGGACGTAGCAGTAACTGCTGCTCGCGACAACGGTGTAAGTGCAATTGTCGCTGAAGGGATAATTCGGGAAAGCTGCCGCTCCGCTCCCGGTGACGGCTACCGAGGCGATGGTGATGGGATTGGCGGTTTCGTTATAGAAGTACTGGTAGGTACCGTAGCCGCTTCCATACCCATAATTACTGCCTGTGCCGACCCAAGTCTCCGGGAAGCCGTAGTAGGGATCGTTGAAATAGGTGGTGGGTGCGGCGGTCACCCCTTTCCCGCTGAGTTTTATCGTCTGCGTTCCGGCGGAGTCGGTAAAGGCAAGCGTTCCAGTCAGCGTTCCGGTCGCCGTCGGCGCAAACGAGACGAAAGCGGTGCACTCCGCTCCAGGCTGAAGCGTCGTTATATAGTAACCGCACGAGGTACCATCGTAGTACTGCTCCTCAAGGCTGAAATCGCCAGTGATCGCTGGCAAAGAAGAGATAGTCACCGGCTCCGTGCCGGTGTTGTGCAGGTAGATCGGCAAGGGGTTGCTCGTCGAGCCGTTGACCACGCTGCCGAAGTTTACAGTCGTGGTGGCGGAAGGCGTGGTGGCCACCGACTGCGTCGCCGTTTCACCTGTCCCGCTTAAGGCGACCGTGAAGACGCCCGCGCTGCTGTTCACCGTCAGCGTTCCTTTCCGCGGATTGCTCGCCGACGTAGGCGTAAAGGTCACCGTAGCTTGGAAGTAATATCCCGGTGGGACATAGCAAGTCGTGCCCGAGCCGCAGTAGTTGCCGTAGCCTGTAACGGCGTAGTCTCCAGTGACCGAGAAACTATTCACAGAAACTGGCGAGTTACCCGTGTTGGTGAATGTGGCTGTCTGCGTGGCGCTGGGAGTCCCGATCGCCAGCGGGGGGAAAGTGAGAGCGGCCGTCGACTGGTCCAGCCCGCCAACCGCCGCGATGCCGGTGCCGCTGAGCGTCAGCGTCTGCGTCGTGCCGGTCGAGGAATCGACGAAAGTGATCGTTCCGGTGCGATTGCCAGTCGCCGTCGGCGCGAAGACTACATAGACATAGCAATAGTTGGCGGAGAGACCCGGCCCCGCAGGCGGATTCAGCGTAGTGTCGGCACAGTTCTGAGAAGAAAGCTGAAAATCTCCTTGAGACCCGAAGACCCGGTCGAAGAACACCGGCACGTCGCCACTGTTGTAGACGTAGAAAGTCTGGCTGCTGCTGGCTGTCCCGACTGCCTGATCCGCGAAGACGTAGTTCGACGGCGAGAAGACCAGATTCTGCGCGTCGGCCGTGCCCGTCCCGCTCATGGCAACGCTTGCCGTGCCAGCGCTGGTGGGGATGGAGAGCGTCGCCGTCTCGGTGGCGGCGACCGACGGAGTGAAGTAAACGTAGAAATAGCAGCTCTGCCCGGGAGACATGGCGTAAGGAAGAGTTCCGCTGCAGCTATACAGATAACCGGTATCCCCAAAGTCGGCGGCGTTGCCGGTCGCGCTGGTAAGCGAAATCGTGAAGGGATTGATGGTCACGGGAACGGTGCCGGTATTCGCAATGGTCACACTTTGCGCGCCGGCCGTGACGCCAATCGCTTCGGCCCCAAAATTCACCGCTGTCGCGTTCAGCGCCAGGCTGCCTGCGTCCCCAGCGACTACGCCCGTGCCGCTGACGGGGATAGCAGGGCCATAGTAGCCGTTTGAGGGGCTGTAGACATAGAAGCTGCCGGTGACGAGGCCGGCTTGATAGGGCACGAACTGGATGCCGATCTCGCAGCTTGCTCCGGCGTTGAGCGTAGACGGGCAGTTGTTCAGGGAGCTGAATCCAGCCGGCAGATTGTAGAGGTAGAACGAGGTGATCGCCTGGTCGCCGGTGTTCTTGACGGTGAGGGTTTGGAAGCTGCTCGCGGTTCCCACCGTGACGTTGCCGAAGTTGAACCCGGTGGTCGGGGTCACTGTCAGGTATCCTCCGTCATCAGCCGTTCCGGCGAGGCTGATCACCAGCGGGCTGCCATTGCCCGTCGAGCCGATGCTCAGCGTTCCGGTCACTGCGCCGCTCACGGTTGGCGTGAACGATGGCGTCAGCGTGCATTGGCCGCCAGCAGCAATCGTGCCGCCGCACGTGTTGGTCTGGCTGAAGATGCCGGAGCTCGCAGTAAAGGACGTCAGCGAGACGGCTTTGCTGCCCTCGTTCCGCAAGACAACCGTCGGCGGAGCGGCATTGTAGACTGCCGAATTCGTGTTGACGTACGTAGTTCCAAGGTTGACACTCGACGGGTACGCAACCACCAGTCCACCTGCCGCCGGGCCGATCTTATCGAGAAAAACCGAGGTCGCGCCGCCGCCCGTCAGGGGATAATCGCCCTCGTTGAGATTGGCTGCGTAATAGATGTTCCCGCTGCTGTCGACGCCGATCGACGGTGTGCCCGATGGAGCTATCTCGGCGGGCGAGTAGGCTCCCGAAGTGCTGTCGTTTCCGGCGGCGCCAGTCATGTAGCTGGAGAAGGTGGCCGCCGTTCCGGTGCCGTTGAGTGCGACGATAAAACCGCCGTCAGTAGCATAGCTCGCAGCAGTCTGAATCGAGTTGATCTGAGGAAAATCGGAACTGTAGGTAACAGTGCCGGCAATATAGGCGGGGCACGCCGAGGCGCAGCCGGGCGAGATCGCGATCGTGTCGGGCGTGGTGTAGGTAGGATTCTGCACACCGCTGGGTCCGCTAAGAAAAGTCGAGTAAATCTCCGCCGTGGCCGCCGGATTCAGTTCCGTGACGAAGCCGCCTGCATAGCTCGTCTGATAAGCGCCGCTGGTGGTCGGGAAGTCCTCGTAGCCGACCTGGCCGGTCACGTAGGCATCTCCGCTGCCGTCGACTGCGATGCCGTAGCCGGTGCCGTAGCCGAGGTAGGCGGAGTAGACCAGCGCCGTCCCGGTCGCGTTGAACTTGGTGACATAGACGCCGCCATAGCTGGAGTAGACGCCGTCATAGGCAAACGCGCCCGAGGTCAACGGGAAAGTGTTGTAGTTGCTGATTGCCGTGCCGGTCACGTAGGCGTCGCCTGAGCTATCCACGGCGATCGCGTATTCCGTCGTTTCCTCATCGCCCAGCAGCGTGGAGTAGACCAGCGACTTGGCCCCGCTCAGGCTCGGGTTGAACTTGGCAATAAAGGCCGCGTAGGCTCCGCCATAAGCTGGAAGCTGGGTCTCGTAAGCGCCGCTGGTGGTGGGGAAATTCGACGAACCGGCCCTGCCGGTCAGGTAGGCATTGTCCGAGCTGTCGATAGCGATCGCCAGGGCGTAATCCGTCCCATCCGATGTGGTGCTGCCGCCCAGATATGTGGCATACGAGATCTTGCCGGCGGTGCTCAACTCCACGAAGTACGCGTTGTATTCGTAGCCGCCGCTCCCGTACCCATTCGTTTGCTGATATGCGGTCGAGGTGGTCGGCCAGCCGGCCGAAGCCCCGGCCGCCACGAACACGTGCCCCGCCGAGTCTGCCGCGATCCCCGCCACATCGGCAGGCCCATAGGTGCCAGAGGTATTGGCCGCGATGACCGTCGTATAGACCAGTGTTCCCGCCGCGTTGAACTTGATTACGTCGAAGGCGTAGTCGCTGTTATTCGGGTCCGGGCCAGTCACGTAAACGTTGCCGGCCGCATCGACAGCCATCGCGTTCTCGTTGTACAGATTCAGCCCGGTCGCGAGATCAAGCACTGGGTCGATGACCAGGCTTTCATTCCTGTCGTAATTCGCAACTTCGAAACCGACCTTCGCCGGCTCGTTTTCGCGAGCCGGAGTCAGCTTATATGTGGCCTCGACGAGCCGGTGTCCGCTTCCCTGCCAAGCTATCGGCTTCAGAAAGCGTATCAGCGACTTATCGACAGTCAGAAGCAGGTTTCCGGAAGCATCTAACTCGGCCTTTTCCGCGCCCTTGAGAGCAATGGCCACCTTGTCGAGCCGCGCATGCGGCTGCAGCTCGAAGTCGTACTCGACCTTGCTTCCATCGAGAGCTGCGCTATGGAAAGTCAGATCGACCCCGGCATAAATGCCGCGATAGCGGACGTGGCCATACGTCGGCAAGTTAGTAACCCAGCGGCTTTGATCAGTACCGACAAAGTAACTCACCACTCCAGGCAGCGCCGAGGTCGCGCCCAGAACTGCGTTCTTGCGTGCGCCCAGGAATTCCATTCTCAAAGGTGTGGCCTTCTCCGCCGACACCCGGTCATGCTCTCCCTCTCGGACGTCGTGTTGATGGCGGCTCACGCTGAGCTCAGCGGCGCCGGAGAACAAGCGCATCGAATAGCCGGGACCTTGCGCAAGATATCTTGCATGGGTCGCATCCTGTCCTTGGTTCCGAACGAACTGCAGAGGCATCGTCCGGGGATGCTCCGTGAGCTTCGGGGCTGCCTGCTGCGTATAGGCGTTTACAGCGGCGCCACATACTCCCAGCAAGAGAATGACGCATGCACGACTTTTGGGCTTCGCGATCGTTAGCGGTTGAGAACTGAGGAAGAAAAGTGGCGCAGAAACTCGATGGAGCATAAGTCTCCCTTTCCGAGCTGTGTTTATTCAGTGTCTTGGAATCAACTTATTTAGGGCCGTTTTGAATCCCTACCAAAATGCAAAAGAATCTTGTACCGAAACTACAAAATTTGCAACATAATTCGTTTTCCTAAAATTACTGGAAGAAAATCAGGTGGCACTCAGGATTACTAAGTTACGAATGCGGACGTTCCCCACCGATCAGTCTACCGGCGGTGTGTAGTCCGGGAGGCGTGGTCTGCGTGATTCGCCAGATGCTTGGTGGGTCTTCGTTGAGGACGGCGGTCATTGTCTCCGCCCAGGGGGATCGCTGGAAGGCTCGCTTGCCGGTGAGCATCTCGTAGAGGATCGCGCGGAGACATCTATCCGGCGGTACCCATCACTACGCCGGGCTTTGTTTTGTCTGGGTGGGGGCGATGCCGTCTGCGCCGTCTTGAGAGTCTGGCTGCTTTAACTTGGCGAGGCCGAAGTCGAGGATCTTGACGCGGCCTTCTTTGGTGGCGAAGAGGTTTTCGGGCTTGAGGTCGCGGTGGATATCCGGATGATTGAGGGCTGCGGCTGCCACGGCTTCCTGCTCGAAGCGGCGCAGGCGATCGGGGTCCTGGGAAACAAAGGCGGGCAATATCTGATCGCGACCTCGCGCTTCAGGCTCAGGCGCGGGCGCGATAGACCTCGCCTATGCCGCCTGCTCCTAAGAGGCCTAGGATTTCATAGCCATCCAACTCCGCCACTCCCAAACGAAACCACTGGAACGCTTCAGCGTGCGGATGCTACTCTGTTGGTACCGTGATGTTGAGACCTCATTGCTCATTGATGCCCCGATCGTTTCACCTCATCAAGCACTCTGCGCGAGTCGCCGCTATAGCTGACAATATAGAAATGGGGTTACATGTGGTTTCTCGTATCGCGAAATCTCTATACATTGTTGATCATATGTGTTTTGCGGGAGTAGTTCAGTGGCAGAACGTCAGCTTCCCAAGCTGAATGTCGCCGGTTCGATCCCGGTCTCCCGCTCCAAAAGAATCAACAGTTTGCATAAACCGGCTTCGATCTGTGCTCCGTTTGTGCTCCATTCACATCACCAAGAGACTTTTCTCCAATCGATTAACTGCAGGAAGCCTGCTTTCGACCGGCGATTGTCTGTACACGTTCTGGCTGACATCGAGGCTGTGCCCAAGCTGATCGGCGACCAGCTTCCCTTCCACGCCAAGCTCGCTCATGAGCGTCGCGTGAGTCCGCCGCATAACGAGGAAATTCGCCCAGTCGAGACCGACGCTTGCCAGCTTCGGCTTGATTGATCGGTTCCAGCAATTGTCCTTGGATAGGGGCGTCATTCTCTCGCTTGGAAACACCCAGGCATCGTCCCGGGTCACGAGCGACACAGCCCGCCAGGCTTCGATGTCCCGAAGCAATCCTTCGGGCAGGGCAGCCTTGCGGATAGACTGATTAGTTTTTGGCGTGTCGATAGCGCCCCGATACACCCGCTGCCTGATGTCCGCATGGGTTCGAGTAAGACGGCCCCAGGTAAGTGCGAATATCTCCCCCGGGCGCATACCGGCCATGATCGCCAATTTCACAATCAGCCGCTCCCGTTGATCGAGCACAGCACAGCAGATTTGCACCTCCCTCATGTTCATGACGCGGCGCACAGGCTTCGCCGCTTCCTTTGGCGTGAACAGCAATAGCGCGGGATTGCGCGCGACGAGGCCTTCAGCCACAGCCATCTCGAATATCTGCCTCAGATCCCAGCGCAGGTGATCGACGGTCGAGAACGATAGGCCCGCTTTGGCCTTATCATCAAGAACGTCCTGCAACTGATCGCGCCTGAACGAGGACAGTTCCAGCAAACCGAGCTTTTCGACGAGATGAATGGACACCCTGTTCATGTTGTTCACTCGGGTCGAAGCCTTCCACTTGCGGCGATAGTAGGGGAAGTAAACCTCCGCCACGAACCCGCCAAATGTCCAGACCCTGTTATCCGACTGTTTGGCATTAGCTTCGGCGACAATCCCGTTCACCACCGCCCGCGCTTCCGATTTGGTCATATCTTTGACCAACCCAATTACGCGGCTTTTACGGCTATGTTCGACCCACCACATCGCGACCCAGCGGCCACGTTGTTTCTTGACCGATCCTCGCTGATACCGACTCTTGCGCATAGATTCTCCTCATGCGCGTTTACCGGCACCCCGTACTGGCAATGTCGGTATGGTAGCACCGTGCGCCACACGCTCATTGTTCTCGATCCAGCATCGAAGGCTTTCTCGGCGTATCAGCTTGCGTCGACCGAGAGACACGGAGGGAATGGGAGGACAGCCACGCAATCGGCCCGAGACCGCCTTGCAAATATGTGCCTTGGAGCAATGTAGCAACTTGGCTGCGTCAGCGAGGGTAAGCAGGTCGAAAGTGTCCAGTAAAGTCTGCACCAGTGTCTGGAAGCCTCTACCGCAAGGCTAGCCGGGTACCTATCTAGCCGCGCGGAAAGATTTTCCGTCAAATTTCCAGATAGCAAACTGGATATTTGTCGATTAAGAGCTAACCGAATGCGCGTTGTCGAATGGCTCTCCGCTGTGCAACTCCCTCTTTGCTCTCCACCTCAACCGGGCCGGGCGTCCACTTGATCACTCTTGCGCTCACTGTGGGAGATCGCCCGAAGCTCGCGTACGCGGCTACGATGACCTTTTGTTTTGTCGTCGGATCAACTGTGAAAACTTCAGCCCCTCCCTTTCGGCCCGGTGAATACTCCATGCCATCCGATGGTTTCAAGACTTCGGATCGCGCTCATCATAGAGAACAAAAGCAGCAGGCGTGGCCTTTGGCGCCAAATTTGCCAATCAGCTGGCGTCGCAATTCCTGTGGGGTGCGAATGCGAGTTCCTAGGGTCACCATCGATATGCTTGCGGCGGCATTAGCCGTGGCGCAGACGAAGACGCTCGAGAAGGCGGCCATCGAAGTCGGTGTGGGGACCGCTTCCGCTATCTACAAGAGAATCCAATCGCTGACTCAACTGTTGGGAGAGCCACTGTTCCTCAACACAGAGGAAGGCATGGCTTTGACGGAAGCGGGGCAAGCCTTTTACCCCGATGCGCTGCGCGCTGTGGAGCTAGCCCTGTTGGCCGAGGAACGAGTCACCGCTCTGGTGAACATCAAGGCCGGCAGGCTATTGGTTGGACATTCGACGTATCTGCCTCCAAAGTTGCTGTCAGCAATCCTGAACTTGTCGTTCGACGACATGCAGATCGAACACATATCGAGTCTGACCCAGAGCGTGGTCCAAAGAGTAACGGAAGGGACGCTTCACGCCGGATTCGGTTATCTGCCGGTCGCTCATCCCGATCTCCTGACGCGAGTGTTGTTCGAGGAGCCGTTGATGGTCTGCCTTCGGGCGAACCACCCGCTTGCCCAGAGAGCGTTCCTACGCCCGGTGGAGTTGGAGAGCGAGCCGGTCATCGCCATCGGTCGCGAGCCGTTGCCCGAAATGCACAGCGAGATCGAGAGCTACTTCGCCGGATTCGGAATTGAACTGAGAATCGTGGCCGACGCATTCGGGGTAACCGAGGCGGTAAGTCTGGTGGAGCAAGGCGCCGGAATCTGTTTTGCGGGTGGGACATCCATTTCCCGCCCAGGAGTTGTTGTCAAACCGCTTTCCCCGCAGACCATTACCAGAAAGTGCGGCATCTTCGTTCGCGAGGACAACCGGCACAGCTTAATCGAATCCTTTGTCGACTCGACGGTCAGGAAGATCGGCGTTCCTCCGCTCCCGGGTTCAGCTCAGCTGAAGAAATAGTGGATAGGTTTCTTGTAAATATTGGCCAGCTCCAGTAGTCCCATTACGTCGAGGCTCTGATCGCCGTTCTCGCACTTGGAAAGGTAGTTGTGCGATCTTGCCACAATCGCAGAGACCTTCCGCTGCGTCAGGTGAGCCTGTTCGCGGGCCTAGACAAGTCGCGCGAAAATCGGGTCGCAGACCTCCCGGAATGGTAGTGCGGTATGCTTTTCGTATCTCGAAATGATTACTTCCCCGGAGACATAGCATTGCCACGTGAATACTTGGAACTACCAGAAGCGGCAGGCCGCGAAGTATCAACTCTGCGCGTATATGACGATCCTCCCTCGGGCCGCGAAGTGCATATCATCTTTGCGGACGGGACGGCAATTTCGATAGACCTGACTGTCAGAACCGCTATCGAAGCCAAGCACTATCGGGGCAAGAATGGCGATCTAGAAATTCTCAACGCGCATGCCGGCTGAAAACTCGTCCTTGCTCTTGCGCCTTCTTGACCTCCATCACGCTCTCCACTGATCGAGATGCTTCACGACGGGATATGTACACCACAAGGTCGAGGCAGCGCTCGACGTCCTCGACGATCGCGGAAAGGTTGAGCCCGACGCTGGCGCGCATCGCGAGGGTGGCAAGCCGAAGAATGGCCTCCTCGGGTCCACTCGCGTGAATCGTCGCAAGCGTCCCGCGATGGCCGGTGTTCATGGCGTCGAGCAGGGTGCGGGCCTCGGCGCCCCGGACCTCGCCCACCAGGATGCGGTCGGGGCGATGGCGGAGGACAGCTTTCAATAGGTCATCGAAGGTGACTGAGTTACGGTGGGTGTCAGTCTGCGACTCGGCGGAGACGACATGCGGCTTGCGGATGTGCAATTCGGCGGTGTCTTCGATGACCAGAATACGATCTTCATCGGGAATGGCATCGGAGAGGACGTTTAGAAGCGTAGTCTTCCCTGACCCAGTTCCTCCGGCGATGAGGACGTTGTCTCCGCACCGCACTCGTTCGGTCAATTGCAATGCCCGCTCGGGAGTCAGCATTTTCTTCGCTACCAAATCGGCCATCGTGAAGTTGCGCGAAGTGAAACGGCGAATGGTCATGAGCGGATGAGGGTTGACGACGGGCGGAATCATCGCCGCCAGCCGACTTCCATCCGGCAGGCGGAG
>Ga0116227_10014681_pt1 | contig 11849 bp, 13 predicted proteins | sample S1TSphgellanicum_FD_89693 | JGI IMG/M metagenome (GOLD analysis project Ga0116227, IMG submission 89693) | Host-associated microbial communities from peat moss isolated from Minnesota, USA - S1T2_Fb - Sphagnum magellanicum MG | ecosystem: Host-associated > Plants > Peat moss > Unclassified... | reverse complement strand
TCGCCCGCAGCTTTCGCCGCACGGATTGGGAGCGTTATCTCGCTGCCGCAGGTCTCAAGGCGGACATCGCGTGGTATCCCCTGTTTCGATATTGCGTCAGCCGGCTGAAATAATGTCGCCAATCGTCATCGCCGGTGGCGGAATTGCCGGAGCCGCGGTGGCCGCCGGCTTAGCGAGGGCCGGCCTCGATGTGACCGTTATCGAAAGGGAAATCGGCCCTTCCGACAAGATCTGCGGCGAGTTTTTGAGCACGGAAGCACAAGACTATTTGGGGAAACTGGGACTGGACCTCGCAGAACTTGGCGGCCACCAGATTTCCGAATTGGCTCTGGTTCGCGGCGGCGATCAAATTCGGACCAAACTTCCATTCACCGGTATCGGAATTTCACGGCGCACTCTCGACGAGGCCGTCTTGACCCATGCGGCCCGCTGCGGGGCTCACGTTTTGCGTGGCCATAGGGTCACCGCTATCTCAACGGAAGGTGGGTTGGCCATCGACCTCTCCGGTTTGGACCAAATCAGGCCAAGAACACTCTTCTTGGCGACCGGTAAGCATGAACTTCGCGGCCAATCACGCGGCACAGCTTCTCGGAACGATTTGGTTGGGTTCAAAATGTATTTCCGGCTCACCCTAACTGCCGAGGCAATGCTTGCCGGAAAAATTGCGTTGATGCTATTCCGCCACGGTTATGCCGGATTTCAGCTCGTTGAAGGCCGAAAAGCCAATCTTTGCCTGCTAACCCGACGCACGCACCTGCAAAACACGGGCGGTGACTGGCGCGGCCTGCTATCGGATTTGCTGGCCCAAAATCCCTACCTCAGCCAGTTGCTCGCCGGCGCGGCGGCGTTGCTTGAAAAACCGCTAACCATTTACCGCGTTCCTTATGGCTATGTTCACCGGCCAAGCCCGTCAGACTCCGCGCAAATATTCCGGTTGGGCGATCAGGCCGCGGTCATTCAATCATTCACCGGCGACGGCATGGCAATTGCGCTCCACAGCGCGGCCCTCGCCGTATCGTGTTTCTTGGCCGGCGAGCCAGCATCGGCGTATCACCAAAGACTATCCGCCGATTTATCCGGCCAAATCAAACGGGCGGGTCAGCTTTATTCGTTTACCCAAAACGGCATCACCCAGTTGGCGTTTTTTGGACTTGCGAAGCTTTGGCCAGCCACACTGAGTTTCGCGGCGTCTCTTACCCGCGTCCCTCTGCAAGCTCGGTTGTAAAATCCGACCACCGGACGGCACAATCCGACGATAGGCAAAAATCATTTGGCCAAACGACTTCGAAGCCATTAGAAGCGAGAAATGGCGGCAGCACTTTCAAACCTTGACCATGAGACGCTTCTCCGACGCGCGTTTTCGGTCGCGGCTCAGGCGCGCGCCAACGGAAATCATCCGTTTGGCGCGGTTCTGGCCGGCCCTGACGGCACGATAATCCTCGAACAGGAGAATAATTTCTTGCCCGACCATGACATGACCGCCCACGCCGAGCTTGTGCTCATGTCACGTGCCTCAAAAGCATTCTCCACCGATTTCCTGCGAACCTGCACAATCTACAGCTCCGCCGAACCCTGCGCGATGTGCGCGGGCGCGATCTACTGGGCCGGCGTTGGCCGTGTGGTCTATGGGATGGCTGAGTCTGACCTAAAAGCTTTTACAGGTGACCATCCAGAGAACCCGACCCTCGACCTGCCATGCCGGACCGTGTTCGCCGCCGGGCAGCGAAAGGTTGAGGTCATCGGCCCCTTATTGGCCGAGGAAGCGGCCGCTCTACACAAGGGCATCTGGTCCCGTGCCGGCGAGCCCCCTCCCTGACAGCGACCGAAAGCGCAAGTTTCATCTTCAATGGCTTGATTAGCGGGCTAACCCGCGCCAAGACGCCACCGTGAAACATGATCTGCCCCCGCCCACCTCCCTCATCGCCGAGCAAATCGAGCGCTTCGAGGAAGATGCCGACGTCCATGCCATCGCAGAGGCCGCCACCGCCGCGATTCTCGATGGCGGCGGGTTCGGCTGGGTCAAACCGCCAAAGGCCTCTGCACTGGAACAATATTTCCGTGGCGTCCTCCTAGTGCCAGAGCGTGAGTTGATCGTCGGGCGCATGGATGGGGTCATTTACGGTGCCGCCCAGTTGCTGAAACCATCCCGCAACAATGAAGCCCAAGCTTTCGCAGCCAGCATCATGCATCATTTCGTGGCCCCCTACGCCCGCAGTCATGGTCTGGCGCGGCTGATCATCCAGAAAGCCGAGGAACGCGCCCGCGCACTCGGGTACCACGTGCTGAATTTGGACGTCCGCGAGACCCAGACCGCCGCTATCGCCTTGTATGAAGCCTCCGGCTTCACCCGCTGGGGAACGCATCCAGCCTATGCGAGGGTAAAAGGGGCGGTAATCCAAGGGCATTTTTACCATAAGCGCCTCACCAAATGACCCTCACGCTATTCCCCGCCATTGATCTGAAAGACGGCGCCTGCGTCCGCTTGAAGCGCGGCGACATGGGCGAAGCCACGGTCTATGGGGACGACCCCGGCGCGCAGGCGCTCTCCTGGGAGAAAATGGGGTTTGCCTGGGTCCACGTGGTCGACCTCAATGGCGCCTTTGCCGGAAAACCTGTCAATGCGGCCGCAGTCCATCACATCCTCACTACCGTTTCTGTACCCGTGCAACTGGGCGGCGGTATCCGCGACCTGGCGACCGTCGAAGCCTGGCTGAGCGCGGGCGTCACGCGGGTCATTCTCGGCAGCGCCGCGGCAAAGAGCCCAGCCCTGGTCCGTGAAGCCGCAGCCAAATTCCCGGGAAAAATCGCAGTCGGGATCGACGCCCATGCCGGCATGGTGGCGACCGAGGGCTGGGCCGAAACCTCGACCCTCCCGGCGACGGAACTGGCTTTGCGGCTTCAAGATGCCGGCATCGCGGCAATCATCTATACCGATATCGCCCGCGACGGGATGTTGACCGGCCTGAACCTGGATGAAACCACCGCCCTTGCCGCGCGGATTTCGGTGCCAGTCATCGCTTCCGGCGGGGTTGCGGGAATCAGCGATATCAGGGCCTTGAAGCAAGCCGCATCCCTGACGCCAAATCTGGCAGGCGCGATTATCGGGCGCGCCCTGTATGACGGGCGCCTGAACGCGGCCGAGGCGCTTGCCGCGTGCTGAAACTGCGCGTTATTCCCTGCCTCGACGTAAAAGACGGACGCGTCGTCAAAGGTGTCAATTTCGTCTCGCTCCGCGATGCCGGGGACCCCGTGGAACAGGCCGCCGTGTACGACGCGGCCGGCGCCGATGAGCTGACATTTCTGGACATCACCGCAAGCCACGAAAACCGCGACACGATCCTGGATGTCGTCTCAAAAACCGCCGCGCGCGTGTTTTTGCCGCTGACCGTCGGAGGCGGCATCCGCACGGTGGCGGACATGCGCCGCCTGCTCCTGGCCGGCGCGGATAAATGCAGCATCAATTCCGCCGCCATCGGCCGGCCGGAACTGGTGGCAGAGGCCGCGGAAAAATTCGGCAGCCAATGCGTCGTCGTCGCCATCGACGCGCGGCAATCAGCACCCGGCAAATGGGAGGTTTTTTCGCATGGCGGCCGGACAAATACGGGCCTTGATGTCCTTGAATGGGCAAAGCGCCTCGCCTCTCTCGGCGCGGGGGAAATTTTACTGACATCGATGGACCGCGACGGCACCGGGAAAGGGTTCGACCTTGACCTGCTCCGCGCCATTTGCGGCGCCGTCCGGCTGCCGGTTGTCGCCTCCGGCGGCGTTGGTTCGCTTCACCACTTCGTCGAAGGCGCGCTAGCCGGTGCAACGGGCTTGCTCGCCGCCAGCGTCTTTCACTTTGGGACATTTACCATTGAGCAAACAAAACAGGCGCTGATACAAGCGCACTTGCCGGTTCGCACGGCGCGCGGGAAAATTGGAGTCGCGGAGTCCGGATGAGCAAATGGCCAAAAAAGTTCTGAAGTTAACCCCTCCACAAAGCAAGCCGAAGGCGAAACGTCCCGGCAAAACCTCATCTGTACACGTCCCTCCACCCAGCGACGCGCCGGACGCCAGGGTCCTTGACCGCCTATGGAGCACGGTTTTGTCGCGCAAGGATTCTGACCCGGCGCTCAGCCACTCCGCCCGCCTGCTTTCCCGCGGCACAGCCAAAATCGCGCAAAAGTTTGGCGAGGAAGCGGTTGAATGCCTGATCGAAGCCGTTGGCGGCCACAGGACCGCGCTGATCGCCGAAAGCGCGGATGTGCTCTATCATCTGCTGGTTCTATGGGTTGATGCCGGGTTGCGCCCAGAGCAAATATGGGCGGAATTGGTACGCCGAGAAGGCATAAGCGGCATCGCCGAAAAAGCGGCCCGAAAACCGATTCGCGCTCAATTCGCGACAACAAAAATTCCTTAATTGAGGAGATAGTGATGGTCGTCAGCGGCAAGCCACCATACGACGAAAACAATATTTTCGCGAAGATTTTGCGTGGCGAAATTCCCTGCAAAAAGATTTTCGAGGACGACTTCGCCCTGGCGTTTCATGACATCAGACCACAAGCGCCCGTTCATGCGCTGGTCATCCCAAAGGGGAACTATGTCAGTTTCGCCGATTTCGGCGCAAACGCACCAGCGGACCTCATCTTCGGCTTCACGCGCGCTGTCGCGCACGTGGCGAAGACACTTGGCGTCGAGGAAACCGGCTATCGGCTGATCGCCAATATGGGTTGGGATAGCCACCAGGAAGTTCCGCACTACCACGTGCATATTCTTGCCGGCCGCAAACTTGGGGTCATGCTGGCACCTACATAACCCTGATGTTCGAGGTCTTTCGCGTGTTTTTGGCGTTGGGGCTCACCAGCTTCGGCGGGCCGGTCGCGCATCTCGGCTATTTTCGTCGCGAATTCGTAGATAAACGGAAATGGCTCAGTGAGCCGGACTACGCCGCCATTTTAAGCCTATGCCAATTCCTGCCCGGCCCCGCCTCCAGCCAGACCGGGTTTTGCATCGGCTTAATGCGCGCGGGTTGGCGCGGCGGCGCCGCGGCCTGGGCCGGCTTTACTTTGCCATCCGCCATCTTGATGCTTTTTATTGCCCGCGAAGCGGCCTGGTTCGGCACCTCACGGCTCGGCACCGCGCTGCTGCATGGCTTGGAACTTGCCGCCATCGCGGTAGTGGCGCAGGCTGTATGGACCATGGCGCGCAATCTTTGCCCCGACGCGCCGCGCCGCATCCTGGCAATCGCCGCATTGCTGGTTGTAGCCCTTGTGCCTGGCACGCCGGGACAATTGGTCGTCCTGGTGATCGGCGCCATGGCCGGCAAGCTTTTTCTCCAGGCACCACCCGCGGCACCGGACGCCAACGTTATCACTTTATCACGAAATACCGGTGCATTCTGCCTCGCCGGATTTTTCGCTATCTTGCTTTTCGCATTTCTGATTCGCGGGCATGGCGATGTGTCCTTGTTCGGCGCGTTCTATAGAACCGGCGCCCTTGTCTTCGGCGGCGGCCATGTCGTGCTGCCATTGTTGCACAACGCGATCGTGACGCCAGGCTGGGTCACACCGGGAGCGTTTCTGGCGGGGTATGGCGCCGCGCAGGCAATGCCAGGCCCGCTCTTCTCCGTGGCAGCTTATCTCGGCGCTCTCTCCTCAACAGGCTCCGGCGGCGGGCTGGGTGCGATCATCGCGCTCATCGCAATATTTCTTCCCGGTCTGTTGCTGGTGGCTGGCATTCTACCCTTCTGGCGCGAGTTGAAACAACAGCCACAAATCGCCGCCGCCGTCATCGGCCTGAACGCCGCCGTGGTCGGGCTGCTCGGCTACGCCTTGATCGGCCTTCTACGCTTCGGCACCATTCAGAATGCATACGACGTTGCCATTTTATTTCTGGCACTTCTTGCACTCACTTGGCGCAAAACGCCGCCGATATTTGTCGTTCTGGGTTGCGCCGCTGCGAGCATTCTGTAGGGAAAATCAACCCGCCGCCTTGCGTTTTGCGCGCGCAGGCTTCGACTGGACGAGAAGCGGTGCTAAAAATTTACCTGTATAACTTTCCGCCGTCGCTGCGATATCTTCCGGCGTTCCCGTCGCTACAATTCTGCCGCCGCCATCCCCGCCCTCAGGTCCCAGATCGATCAGATGATCCGCCGTCTTTATAACCTCAAGATTATGCTCGATCACAATCACCGTATTTCCGGCATCCACCAGCGCATGAAGAACTTCCAGCAATTTACGGATATCTTCAAAATGCAAACCGGTTGTCGGCTCATCCAGAATATAAAGTGTGCGGCCCGTTGGCCGTTTCGCCAGTTCCTTCGAAAGTTTGATCCGCTGCGCCTCGCCGCCGGAAAGCGTGGTGGCTTGCTGGCCAAGGCTGATATATCCCAGCCCAACTTTTTGTAAAATGCTCAGCCGGTCATGGATTTTTGGAACGGCCCGGAAAAATTCCTTGGCTTCGTCCACCGTCATATCCAGCACATCCGCAATTGATTTTTCCCGGAATTTCACTTCCAGCGTTTCCCGATTATAGCGCTTGCCCTTACAAGTATCGCATTTCACAAACACATCCGGCAGAAAATGCATCTCAATCTTCAGCACGCCATCGCCTTGGCAAGCCTCGCACCGTCCCCCCTTCACGTTGAAGCTGAACCGGCCCGGCTTATAACCACGCGTCCGCGCCTCCGGCATTTCGGCAAACCAGTCGCGTATCGGCGCGAACAAATCTGTATATGTCGCCGGGTTGGAGCGCGGCGTGCGGCCAATCGGCGACTGATCAATATCAATGATCTTATCCAACTGCTCCAGCCCTTCAAGCCGATCAAACGCAGCCGGCACCTCGCCGGATCCCATCAGACGGCGTGACACCGCCTTATAAAGTGTGTCGATCACCAGCGTCGATTTTCCGCCGCCGGAAACCCCCGTAATACAGGTGAACACGCCAAGCGGAAATTCCGCATTCACGTTCTTCAAATTATTCCCGCGCGCGCCAATCACCTTCACCACCCGCCCGCGCTGCAAAGGCCGGCGCGGATTGGGTAGCGGAATTTGCTTGCGGCCGGAGAGATAATCGCCGGTGATCGATTTCGGGTTCGCCGCGACTTCGGCCGGCGTGCCTTCCGCCACCACGTAACCGCCATTCATGCCCGCAGCCGGTCCCATATCGATCAGATGATCCGCACTACGGATGGCATCCTCATCATGTTCCACAACCAAAACGGTATTGCCCAGCCGCTTTAACCGCTGCAGCGTGCCGAGCAATCGCTCATTATCCCGCTGGTGCAGCCCTATGGACGGCTCATCCAACACATAAAGCACACCAGTCAGCCCCGAGCCGATCTGGCTAGCAAGGCGAATGCGCTGGCTCTCACCACCGGAAAGTGTTGCCGAGCCGCGCGCCAAAGTAAGATAATTCAGCCCCACATCCACCAGAAACTGCAACCGCTCATTAATCTCCCGCAAAATCCGCCGCGCAATCTCCAGCCGCTGCGGCGTGAGAGTTTCCGCGACATCGGCAAACCAATCACGCGCCTTGGCAATCGAAAGTTCTGCGACCTCCGCCAGGTTTTTGCCCGCAATTTTCACGGCCAGCGCCTCCGGCTTCAGCCGCGCACCGTGGCAAGTGCCGCAAGGCCGCTCGGCCTGGTAACGGGAAAGTTCCTCCCTTACCCAAGCTGAATCCGTTTCACGCAGCCGCCGTTCTAGATTTTTGATAACGCCCTCAAACGCTTTCTCAACCTTATAGCCCCGCGCTGAATCCTTGTACGTGAATTCCACCGCCTGCTTGCCCGTGCCGTACAGAATCGCCTCTCGCACGCCCTCCGGCAACTTCTCCCACGCCGTTGTCATTTTTATACCAAAATGCTTGGCGAGGCTCGCCAGCGTCTGGTCATAGTAAGGTGATTGCGCGTTAATCCATGGCGCAACAGCACCTTCCCCAAGCGCCCGCTGCTCATCCGGCACCACCAGATGCGGGTCGAAATACGTCTCATGCCCCAGCCCATCGCAAACTGGGCACGCCCCATGCGGCGAATTAAAACTGAACAGCCGTGGCTCAATTTCTTCAATCGTGAAACCCGAAACCGGGCAGGCGAAGCGCGAGGAAAACACCGTACGGTTTTCGTCATCAGCGCCTTCAGCGTAAACAATGCCGTCCGAAAGCCCCAAAGCCGTTTCAAACGAATCCGCCAGCCGCTTCTCAATTCCCGCCCGCACGACAATGCGGTCCACCACCGCTTCAATCTCATGTTTTAATTTTTTGTTCAGCGCCGGAACCTGCTCAATCTCGTAAAGCTTGCCGTCCACTTTCGCGCGGGTAAAACCCCGCCGCTGCAGCTCCGCCAGCTCTTTGCGATACTCCCCCTTACGGTCCCGAATCACCGGCGCCAGGAGCAGCAATTTGGTCCCTTCCGGCATCTGCATAACCCGGTCGACCATCTGCGCAACACTCTGCGCCTCAATCGGCAACCCGGTCGCCGGCGAATACGGCACGCCGGCCCGCGCCCAGAGCAGCCGCATATAATCGTGGATTTCAGTCACGGTCCCAACCGTCGACCGCGGATTCTTCGAAGTCGTTTTCTGCTCAATGGAAATCGCCGGCGACAACCCATCAATCGAATCGACATCCGGCTTGCCCATCAACTCCAAAAATTGCCGTGCATAGGAGGATAGGCTCTCCACATACCGCCGCTGACCTTCAGCGTAGATCGTATCGAATGCAAGGGACGATTTCCCCGACCCCGAAAGCCCGGTAATCACCGTCAACTGCTCACGCGGAATCGCAATGTCGATGTTCTTGAGATTATGCTCACGCGCGCCGCGGACGGTGATATACCCAGCGCCTGATGACTTCCCCATACTCGCCCCAATGTTCGTGCAATGTTCTTGCAAGATATGGTGCGGTGCCATAGAATGCAAATTTCTTCTCTGCTGGCGCTGCCGCGAATAATCGGTTAACCTTAAGACAATCACAGGTAGTAACGGAGGCGATTATGGCGGGTAGCGTGAATAAAGTGACTTTGGTGGGCAATCTTGGGAAAGACCCGGAAGTCCGTAACGCGCAATCGGGCATGAAGATCGTCAACCTGGCGGTCGCGACATCCGATAGCTGGACGGATAAGGCGAGCGGCGAGCGCAAGGAGCAGACTGAATGGCACCGTGTTGTCATCATGAATGACCGTCTGGCCGAGGTTGCTGAAAAATACCTGCGCAAAGGTTCGAAAGTGTATCTGGAAGGTAAGCTGCAAACACGCAAATGGACTGATCAGTCCGGCCAGGAAAAATATACCACGGAAGTTCTGCTGGGCCGGTTTGGCGGCGAACTGGTGATGCTGGACCGTAATCCGAATAGCGGCGGCGGCGAAGACTACGCGCCCCGGGCCAGCGCGCCCGTCAAGGCGCCCGCCCGCGCCGCCGCCGGCGGCTGGGACGCGCCTGCGGCTGATCTGGATGACGAAATCCCATTCTGAGCCTCGCCAGCCTCTCCAAGGTAGCCCGCGCCTGCACGATCTGCGCCTCGTATCTGCCGCTCGGCCCGCGCCCGGTTTTTCGGGTGTCGGAAACCGCAACTTTGCTGATCATCAGCCAGGCGCCCGGCACCAAGGTACATGAGACCGGGATACCCTGGAACGACGCTTCCGGCGACCGCCTGCGCGCCTGGCTGAAGCTTGACCGGGAGCAATTTTACGATTCTGCTCGAATCGCCATCATGCCGATGGGTTTTTGCTATCCAGGCCGCCTGCCCAATGGCGGCGACGCGCCGCCACGCCCGGAATGCGCCCCCAAATGGCATGAGGGTTTTCTCGCCCTGATGCCAAACATCAAACTTTCGCTCCTTATCGGCAGCTACGCCCAAACCCGCTATCTTGGCCCCGGCACCATGACCGAACGGGTTCGCAATTTCGCCGCCCACCCAAAATTTTTTGCCCTGCCTCATCCATCATGGCGAACCGTTGGCTGGGAAAAGCGCAATCCCTGGTTCGTTGCCGAAGTGCTGCCCGCGCTGCGGCAAGCGATCTCGGAAATTTAGCTCGGCACGCCCTTGCTCGTTGAATACTCAAAGTGCAACGCGACATCCGGATAGATAATCGGGTAAATCGCATGCGCCGCCATCGCCGCCTCCGAGAACCCTTGCAAGATCAGCTTCAGCTTGCCCGGATAGGTCGCAATATCGCCAATCGCAAAAATCCCGGGCGTGGAGGTCTCGCAGGTCGCCGGCGCCACGTTCAAATGGCTGCGCTCCAGCGCCAGCCCCCATCCCGCAATCGGCCCCAGCTCCATCGCCAGTCCAAAAAACGGGAGCAGACAATCGGCCTCGATATGTTTGGTGTTGCCGTCCAAATCCGCAACTTCAACGCTGGCGAGGCGCCCCGCCTCGCCATGCAGCGCATGCAACTGATACGGTATAACCAAGTCAATCTCACCGCTCGCCGCCGCTGCATCCAGTTGCGCAGCCGTCTCGGGCGCGGCACGAAATTTCGCCCGCCGGTGAATGACGTGGACCGAAGCGGCAATCCCCTTCAGCGCCAGCGCCCAATCCACGGCCGAATCTCCGCCCCCGGCAATCACCACGCGCTTGCCGCGAAACTCCTCGCGCTTTTTTACATAATACTGCACGGCGCCCGACGCCTCGAACGCCGCCAGCCCTTCCAGCGGCGGCCGGTTTGGCCCGAAGGCACCCGCACCGGCGGCAATAATCACCGCCCTGGCATAAATCGTGTCCCCGAGGCTGGTCGTCAGCGTAAAATCACCAGATTCGCCCGCGAGAGTCTCCACCCGCCGGTTCAGCAGCCTTGGCGCGGGAAACGGCGCAATCTGCGCCTCCAGCCGGGCAATTAAATCCGCCGCCTCAATCGCGGGGTGCGCCGGAATGTCGTAAATCGGCTTTTCCGGGTAAAGTGCCGCGCATTGCCCGCCCACCTCGCCCAACGCGTCCACCAGCAGAGACGAAAGTTTCAGCATCCCGCATTCAAACGCCGCGAAAAGCCCAACCGGTCCCGCGCCAATAATCGCAACATCGGTCTTATAAATTTCACCCATGGCCCGCATGTGCCGGAGTGCTGCGCATCAATCAAGGTTATGCGACAATCAGCCATGCCAGAGTCGCGTCTGCTCCTCTCCGACGAAACCGCCACAGCCGCATTTGCCGAGCGCCTTTCTGCGCGCACCCGCCCCGGCGACCTTCTGCTCCTTTCCGGCCCCCTGGGCGCCGGCAAAACCGCCTTCGCCCGCGCCTTCATCCGCGCCCGCGCGGCTGACCCTGAACTTGAAATCCCCAGCCCCACCTTCACCCTCGTTCAAAGCTACGACCTGCCCACGCCAATCTGGCACTATGATCTATGGCGCCTGTCTGGCCCCGCGGCACTCGAAGAACTCGGCTGGGACGAAGCGCAGTCAGGCATCGTCCTGGTCGAGTGGCCAGATCGCCTAAGCCCGCTCACCTTCCCGCATGCCCTGCACATAACCATCTCGCCGATGGCGCAGGGCCGTGAGATAACCCTGCGCGGCGAAGAAAGGTGGTTCGATGCGTCCTGATACAGCAGTCATTCTTAGCGCCGGTCTGGGTACACGGATGCGCCCGCTTACCCTGGCCACGCCAAAACCCCTGCTCAAACTTGCCGGCCGGCCCATCCTCGCACATGCGCTCGAAAGGCTACACGCCGCCGGCATTCAAAACATCATCGTCAACGCCCACCACCTGGCGGACCAAATGGCGGCTTTTCTCAAAGCCTATCCACCCGTCATCCTCACCCAGGAGGAAGAACTGCTTGAAACCGGTGGCGCCATCATGGCGATGCGGACCAAAAATCTACTGCCAGACGCGCCATTCTACATCGTCAATGGTGATGCTTTTTGGGTGGATGGGCC
>Ga0116227_10014680_pt1 | contig 11849 bp, 6 predicted proteins | sample S1TSphgellanicum_FD_89693 | JGI IMG/M metagenome (GOLD analysis project Ga0116227, IMG submission 89693) | Host-associated microbial communities from peat moss isolated from Minnesota, USA - S1T2_Fb - Sphagnum magellanicum MG | ecosystem: Host-associated > Plants > Peat moss > Unclassified... | reverse complement strand
GGTTGATCCAGTTCCAGAAGTTTGTTTGGTAGTGGCACAAGTGCTTCCACACTTCAAATTTCTGTACTCATCCACTACCTTCCATACAAGAGGAAAAAACTGATCACTTTGTTCCTCTTTACAGTTTAGCGTTATGACATGAGTTTCAGGAAAATCTTTCAAGCTGACTCCAAATTTTCTTGAAAAATCTTCTGCTGTCAAACTCGTGCTTTTGACATGATCTCCTTGGAGCTTTGGCATCTTGACAGCAACAAGTTCAGAACTTTCAGAATTTTTGACTTGGCTGAACACCTTCTCCCAGGATCTTTTCCAATTATTTTCACTTAACTGCATGACTTCCACCTCATATCCACTTGTGACCTTGTCCCTTTCCAGGCCCACTCCTACCATCCTGCTCATGCATTGTGCATCTGAAAAGAGAAATTCGACACCTTCCACAACTTCTCTCGCAGCAACAAAAATAGAGTCACCCACAAATTCTGCATGAAACTCATGAAGGTTTGTACCAGCTGCTTCACCGTGTCTCTGTAAACCAATCAACATATGCTGCAAAGACTTAGATTTGACAAATACAAATATGAAGTGGGATGGTTATCACACATTTCCCCTTTACCTGCACCATTCATCCCCTATTTGGTAGCCCCCTAAATTGTAACATGTAAATTTTATGTAGGTTATGAGGTCATAAAATTTCAAGTCTTGCTAGACTCTAAACATGTGAAATAACATAAATCACAAGATCTTTAAAAAAAAAATTGGTTCTCACTAGCTCCCTAGATTCTAAAATTTGAAATATTACAAGGCACAAGGTCCTTAAACCCACCCGACCAATTTCAAGTAATGCCCATTCCCTATATACTAAAAAGTGAAATTTCAGTATGGAATTTCCCTATATGATTCCTTTTTGCACTATTCCAGAAAAAACACAAAAGGTAGCAACCCCTAATGCTTCAAATGCAACCAACCTTGGTGTGCAATTGATAACAGTTATTAGAAGTTTATTCTAATGTGTTCTCACTTTACATGAATCGATATTAGCTAGCTACATTTTATTCTTCACTATGCAAATAATTTACAGGTACCTAAACCCTTGATTTACAAAATTATTATGCCTTTCTGCAAGCTCACCAATAGATAAACTTTGACAAAATGTTTTGGCTAATGAAGTTGGACGAAGCACAACACCATCCACCAAAAGCTCACGCTTCCATAAACCCTTGTCTGGGTTAATTTCTTTCATAGAAAAAGAGAAATTTGCATTTCCCCCTGAATCCATGATATTTATTTCCCCTGCATCATATTCAAACCAATTGCAGGTGGTGCGAGGATGTGGTTGGTGGGCACTTTAAGGACTTGTTGACAATGAGGTGCACCTTCAATGGTTATTGTCTTTTCCATATGATGACTGTCAAAAAAGAGCGAGCCAGGGGGAATTCACCTTCACATTGGGATCGTCGACAAAACTAGTGTCTGCAGGTTACTGATTTTCTTAGTACTCGGCTAAGTAGGTAATTAAAAAAATTTCTACTTTCATTTTCCCTTTTGTTTCCAATGTGTTCCCAATAACACCTTACTTTAATCCAATGTGCTTTGGCAAATGTTGCCCTCCTTTTAGCTGTATGCCTGAACCAAATGAGAAAGCTCAACATGGCCCCAATGTATTTTTCGGTTTTGCAGGGAGTGAAGGTGAAGGAGGGATTTTTCATTTTCTTCTTGTTCCCAATGTGTTCTTAGTGAGTTTTCATTGAGTTCCCATCATGTTAACATTATGTTCTCATCAAGTTCTCATAATGTTCCCAATGATTTTTCATGATGTTTTCAATATGTTCTTCAAGTTCTCATTGTATTCCCTAACACATTCCCAAGAGCACCTCACTTTTATCCCATATGGTTTGGCAAATGTTGTCCTTCTTTCATTTATGTATATTATTAAGTAAGGTAATTTTTTTTGCTTTGTGACACTGAGATCTTTGAAACCGTCATGTTTTGGACTGCATTCTTAGTATCTTTGGAAAGCTATTGATGAGTCCTCCATTGGCTTGGTTTCATAGTGTTTGGACTCATAATGTAAAAGTTATTACATATTGAATGATTTTTTCATTAAACATTAAATTTACATCAAAAACTAAATTTTTTAGAGGAATTCGAATGTGCCTTTGGTTTTGTTGGAAAGCTCTCAATGAGAAGATCTAATGGAATTTATTTTGTAAGTTTTGAACCTAAGATGCAAGAGATATTGAATTTTAAGTGATTTTCCCTCTCAAAATTCAAATAAAATTACAAAAAACTAGGTTATGGAAAGAAAAGTCAGGGGAGAACATGATCACACTTGCAGGTCTACCAATCAATTCAAGGCTGATTTTTTTCATTTAACTCTTCAAAAATTGAATTTGTACCTTGCAAAATTAAGTTCATATTTTGAGTTTGCCCTATTTTGTAATGGGTTCACACTTGTGCCAACAGCACATGCCACACTAGATGTGTGAATTGTGATAGATGTTTACACTTTCAATTGAAATATTTGCATTGGAAAACCATGGCATGGTGCTTGTGTATTTTACACATTATTGATTGAACCTTTTGAAGGATTTTGGACTCAAACAATGATCGGAAAGGTTTTCTAGGTTAGGTTTTTCTTTGTAAAAATCTAAAAGAGCTGGGAGTTTTGTGGGTGTGCAGTAAAAATCCTTTTAATAGGAAGATAAGGCATGATAGACTGGTAATGAAGGAGCCATAAACAAAAGTAAGTCACAGTAGTGTGGCCTGTGTCGTTGCCCCAAGTGTGAGCCTATACAACACAAACGGGTTTGGAACCGAAACTATGTATGATTACTACATAGCTATGAAACTTATGTTCTTGGTTGCAAAATTATTCTTTCACTTTTCAATTGTCTATGCAAGCCTCATCATTTTCCTACCATGAACTAAACACAAACAACACCAAAACCAAAAGCCTTTCAAAACCAAAATTTCAATTCTAACAAACTTTGCATTCATATAATAACTTTGTACGAGTGAAGGTGTTTTTTAAGGTCACGAACACCCACTTATATACCAACCAAAAAAAACTTAGTCAAGAAACTTTCTAAAGTTTATCCACCACATGGGTCCTCATGTGATTTCACAATAAATCAGAAGGAAACATAATCACATGGTGCACACATGATTCCACAATAAATCACAAGGAAACATAATCACATGATGTATATGAATTCCACATAAGTCAATGCACCATGATCAAATTATGGAATCCTACCACTCAACTTACCTCTTTAAATAATTACTTAAATAATTGTGTAATTACATCAAATTACACATCAAGTTACAAGCCCATGTTAGAATATATAGGGTGAAATCAACATATGACATTGTTTACAAAATATATCCCATTTTTTAAGAATCAAGTATGAAACAAAATCATACTTGAATTGAATGGTAGACCTTCAACTGTGAACATGTTTTCAACTAGGTTTTCTTTCCAAAACCTATTTTTTAGAAATTTATTTGAAGCTATAATGACAAAAATCACTAAAAATTCCATATCTATAACATCCTAAGTCTAAAATCTCACAAAATAATGGGTCATTATTACAAGCATCACATATAGGGTTGGAACCATATTTAGGCATATTCTGACGAGTCGCATGCGACAAGTTCAACACGTTTTTGCACATAATGGTTGGTAACAACTATGCATGGTCATTAAAATTCTCATCAAGTACAAAAAAAATCGGTATCCATCATAAGGTTAATGTGACATGATTTTCACACTACATAGGCTAGTACAAGTCATATAAGTCCATTTCAACATTAAAGAATAGAGAACATCTCTTGGCAATTAACTTCAATTCCAAAATTGACATTGGGTGCCGTTCTTTGAAAAGCCAACGACCAACTATTCAATTTGATTCAACCATCAGCTATAATGGTATAATGATAAGAACTGAAAACCCCATATATTTTTGGGTTGCTTCAATACGTTACAAATATGAGGAATTACGACTAAAGTTTGGTCTCCATTTCAAATACAAAATTTTCTATGTTATAATATAGGCACTCAAAGGCCCCATTCAAGATCATCAAGGTACCCAGTGGAAAGGTGCCTGTGAAGGTGATGGATGATCAAACTTTTCTTTATTTGCAAAACTTTTCCAAAGAGAAAAATTAAAAAATTAATATTTCGAAATTGAAGTGTTTTTGTAGGTTTTCAATGGCAAGAGAAACAAAGAATATGTGTTTTTCAGTGTGTAGCCAAAAATACACAAGGATGATTAAATATTTCAACTTCATATCTGATTTATGGTCAGATTTGGCCTGAATCTTCCTAAGGATGATTGTCAGGTTTCTTCCATCTTTGTACAGATGAATCTTAGTGTTTGTTTTACTGACGAATTTTTGCCAAAATTTGACCTATCCAAAGGATTCAAATGCAGGCGTAACCCATCAAAACACACAAATTGGAACCAAGAGTGGCAGTGGATGGTTTCCCACTCCAAGGTTTCCAAGCCCGGATTTAGAATCTAGAGTAGAATTATGAAAGCTTGGAAAACCATGGTGAAGAGGATTAAAGAGGTCCCATCACATCTTGTCGGGGAGATAGGTAGGCACGGAAATATTTGGTGGGCCTCTCAATTTATGGGAGCTTTGTGCGTGTGAAACACGGAAAGAGGGCATGTCAGACGAAAGAACTGGGCCCTCTGCCATGGAGCTTGACTTGGGGGTGCCAACAACTTAAAAGGCCAGGTCTGCCATTGCTTTGTGAAAATAAAAGAAAGAAGGCTGGGAGCTTTGTGAGTGTCAAACACAGAAAGAGGGCATGGCAGACAAAAGAAGTGGTAAGGAAGGAGCCATGCGCTTAACTCCATATGACAATATTTTGCCATAGCTCCGTCTTTGCAGGAACTGGTGAGCCACCAATTTTGCAGGTTTGCAGGGGAAGTAATTCGCACAAAGATAATGATGGGTCAGCCAACTGCAGGCCAGTTTCCGCCGATTTGTTATACACAACTTTGGATACCTGACGGGCACAATTATTAGTTGAGACCACAGTGATAGGTTCTGGGCAATTTCAGGACAAGCAGCCTCGTGAACCTAAATCAGAACCCACTACCAAAAACCTCCTGTCGGAAAACTCAAACAGTTCACCTTTCTGAAAGAATTTTTTTTGGAATTATTGAAGAAAATATTTTTGAACTATTGAATTGTTGAAGAAAATTTTAGTTCTCTAGGTAAATGGTTATTCTCAATCATATTCTTAATAGAGGCATAATTTATGAAATAGGTCTTATGAATCTGTATAGTAAACAAAGTACCGATGAATTATTTCGCTCTATATCTTTTTTCCAAATTAGAAAAGAGCCATACTCATGGAGACCATGAATGATTTTTCAAAATAATAAAAACCGTAGGTATGCCCACAATAATTCTGATCTTTGGTTTGGATCAGTGTTGTATGTGAGTCTGGATTAGGACTTAGACTTTGTGTATGTCTAAATGACGTAATGGACTTTTTATATTCTTTGTGTAAGGGATTAAGACCACCCGCTTACATAAGTGTAAATGTATAAACTGAGACATGTAAGCATAATTGTTACACCTAATAAGTCATTTTTATGTTTTGTAAAATTTTGCAAGTGTAATTGTAAAACTAATACACTTACACAATTTTAGATAGCTGTGTAAAACAATATAAATGCATACAACTTTATTTTGGGGGCAGGTGGTGGGGGGTTGCCTTCTTTTGGAATTTATTTTGGTGGTAGGCCAATTAAAGTGACTTATTGCAAAACTAATTAAATAACTAAAACTTTGTGATGCAGAGTGACTAAATGAACTAATTAATATGAATTGTTATAAGCACTTAAGCTCATGAAAAACGGTAGGAATGGAAATTTTGCTCAAGCAATGAGGTGGCACAACATGCACCCATGATTAATGTTTATAAAAAAAATCCTGATGTAGGTAGGGTGGAAAGAATTCCCATACAGTTTTAGATTGTTCTGGGGATACATTTTCAAAAACCTCTTAAAAGTTGTAACCAATAATTATGAGTGTGAGTGTGGCTACATTTTCCTCAAACAACCAATTTATGGCCGTTTATTGACAAATTGTTTTTCAAAATAAGAAATTTGCAACAAAATAACCCCTTAATTTTAAAGAGTTTTCTTTAATGAAGTTTTTCCAAAAAAACATCACTGCCCATGATGCACCAAAGAATATGCACCCAAGATATTCTCCGAGGGCACCGCTATTTGCCGCCATAACCTTTGTCCAAAAGCATGGGCTTGTATTATATATAAGTTGGCTAGAGGAAAGCTCTTTTACAGTACTGGAAGAATAGTAAAATCTTTTATCTAGGGAGCATTAAAAGCAATAGAATTTTTAAAAAGAGGGGCCAAATCAAAGTGATCTGTTGCAACAAAAAAAACTAAGAGCTTTGAGATAGATGCAGCCATAAGTAACTAATTTGGATTGCAAATTTAGGTGTAGTGTATAGACACTAAGGGTATATAATATCTAATGTGTACACTTTACACTTATATCCCCCAAAAGATTAATTACAAGTGGTGTGTATGATTTACACTTAGATAGGATTTACATCTATATAAAGTTATTGACAGTTACAGGCACAACATTGGTTTGGACAAAGAGTAAACAAAAGTTCAATTAGTTATTGAGTGCCAGTTTTTAGGAATTTTTTTTTTCAAAACTTGATGTAGTCTCTTATCTATGCTTTACCTTTTATGTTTCCAAGAACAATTATCCAAGTCAAATTTCCACCACTTGTGTTTATAGGAGATTGGACTCTTCCTTTTTTTGCCTCGTGGAGTTGTTCCAAGGAGATCTTGGAATAAGGTGTTAATATTGGATTTGCCTTTAATATATTTTAGTGGACTTGTGGGGATTCTAGATCCCTCTAGTATCTCTCTTAGATGGGTTATTTGGTACATTCATATGGCATTTGATGGACATGGAAACAGATGCATCCCATTACAACAAGTCCTCGACTTCAACAAATTTTTACAAAACCATCATGTTACTAGTACAAATACACACACAAAGTGTACTTTGCATACTTATTCCTCAATTGTTGAAATTTCAGAAAATTGAAATTGAAATTGTCAAACCTCATCAGTTGTAAAGAGTTTAACCAGTAATAGATATAGGTTTTGTCAAAAAAGAGAAGTTTAGCCAAGAAAAGATATTGGTTTTGTCAAGAAAATAAGTTTAGCCAAAGAAGGTTATAGGTTTTGCCAATAGAAAAAAGTTTAACCAAAAAACATATATAAATTTTTTCAAGAGAAAAAAATTTAACCAAAAATCATATAAGTTTTGCCAAGAGATCAAAGTCTAACCAATAAAAAATATGATTTTTGTCAAGAAAAGAAAGTTTAGTTAAAAAGAGATATAAGTTTTGCAAAGACATAGAAATCTAATCAAGAATAGACATAGGTTTAGCCAACAAGAGATATAGGTTTTGTCAAGAAAAGATAGAAAAGGTAGATAAGTGATTGGTTGTTAGTTGGTTTGATTCGGTTTAGGGTTTAGGCCAATAATTAAGTCAATAGAGTAGGTATGTTAGTAGGATAACTAGGTGGGAGGGTAGTATGGAGGATAAGGGTTGAGAAAAAATTGGCCCCAAAAGCAAGGTCAAAGGTCAGCAGGCAAAACAATTGACTGTGGTAGAACGTTGGTTAAAGCAGGGTAAAGAGATGGATGAAAAAAACAGCCCATCCTCTGGACAGAACGGCCAACTGGTGCAGTCATGGAGGCTGGTTCACTCTGGCCGCAATTAACTTCAGTTGCAAAATTGACATTGGGTGCCTTTCTCTGTAAGGCCAATGACCGACTATTCAATTTAATTCAACCAGCACCTATAATGGTATCATGTCAAGAACTGAAAACTCTATTTTTTTTTGGGTTGCTTCTAAACATTACAAATATGGGGGCTTAACACTAAAGTGTTGTCTCCATTTCAAATACAAAATTTTCTATGTTAAAATATAGGCACTCAGAGGCCCCATTCAAGATCATCAAGGTACCCAGTGGAAAGGTCCCTGTGAAGGTGATGGATGATCAGACTTTTCTTTATTTGCAAAATTTTGCCAAAGAGAAAAAATTAAAAATAAATATTTAGAAAATGAAGTGTTTTTGTAGGTTTTCAATTGCCAGAAAAACAAAGAACATGTGTTTTTCAGTGTGTAGCCAAAAATACACAAGGATGATTAAATATTTCGACTTCATATCTGGTTTATGGTCAAATTTGGCCTAAATCTTCCTAAGGATGATTGTCACTTTCTTACATCTTTGTATGAATGAATCTTAGTGTTTGTTTTACTGGCGAATTTTTGCCAAAATTTGACCTATTCAAAGGATTCAAGTTGTGCATGTGTAACCCATCAAAACACACGAGAGTGGCAGTGGATGTTTTCCCACTCCAAGGTTTCCAAGCCCAGATTTAGAATCTCCAGTAGAATTATGAAAGCTTGGAAAAGTGTGCTGAAGAGTATTAAACAGGTTCCACCACATCTTGTGCAGGAGATTAGCTAGGCACAGAAATATTTGGTGGGACTCTCAATTTAGGGGAGCTTTGTGAGTATGAAACACGGAAAGAGGCATGGCAGACAAAAGAACTGGGCCCTCTGCCATTGAGCTTGACTTGGGGGTGCCAACAGCTTAAAAAGGCTAGGTCTGCCGTTGTATTCTGAAAATAAAAGAAAAAAGGCTGGGAGCTTTGTGAGTGTCAAACACGGAAAGAGGGCATGGCAGACAAAAGAATTGGTAAGGAAGGAGCCATGCGCTTAACTCCATATGACAATATTTCGCAACAGCTCCGTCCTTGCAGGAACTGGTGAGCCACCAATTTTGCAGGTTTGCAGGGGCAGTAATTTGCACAAAGATAATGATGGCTGGGCCAACTGCAGGCCAGTTTCCGCTGATTTGTTGTACACAACTTTGGATACCTGATGGGCACAATTATTAGTTGAAACCACAGTGACAGATTCTGGGCAATTTCAGGACAAGCAGCCTCGTGAACCTAAATCAGAACCCACTACCAAAAACCTCCTGTCGGAAAACTCAAACATTTCATAGGTTTCAGTTGAGTCAAGTTGAACCTTCTGGAGAGGTCCTAATTCAGGTTGTATATTCTTAGATGGGGACGAATTTTAATGCCTTATAGTTTATATTACACTACAATTGCAAACCTCCAATCTTGAGCTGCATAGTCGGTAATTGGACCTGATTTCCAAATAGGATCAAGTTTGGATTTTTTTTAAGGAACTTGATCAGGAATGGCATTCAAGGTTCCATTGCTTGAATGACAAACCGATATTTCATCAATTAAAATTGTTTTGTGGGAATCATTTCTCCCTAAACCAGACATTGATGGTTTGGACACTACAATTTGAAATCAAATTGCTTTTTTTCTTAATCTTTAGATAATGAAATTGTTGAAACCCAATATAGCCAGCCAGAAACATGCTGCTATATATAACCTATAAGTGAAATTTAAAAATATGAGAGTGGTAAAATCAAGTCTTTTTTTGAGATTTTCAATTGCCAACATGTGAGAAAAAATTGAAGGAAAATTATTGGATTTCTATTCATGGTTAAGTAGGTCACCAAACATTATCATGGAAGGATGTTTAATTTTTTTGCTTTCATATGTATCTAGTAGAAAAATATTTTGCTGAAACTTCCAATGAATGATTGCCACTTTGGCTACACCGCAAAGATTTCTTTTGAATAGCTCTTGCCAGTAACATAAGTATATGCTATGTGGGTAAAGGGTAAGTGTTTCATAAAAAGATCTTCTACCTACCGAAGTCATGCCTCCTCCCACGAAGGAGGACCCCTGGGACTCTAGTGGCTTGTTGTAGTTAGACATTTTTTTCAGGCAATGAGGGGGCGCAGTGGGGGGGAAGGGCTGGGGGACATTTGTCATTGAGTAGTTGAAGTTTTAGAAATAATTAGACAATTACAGCCACTACTCGTCGAATCACTTAAGAAAATCAGAATTAGTATTGGGATTTGAAATCACATTGTACTCAATTCCTGAAGTCATTATATAGGCCATGGAATTGAAATAGCTGATTGTTTAAGTATGCCCATCAAGAATAAACTTATTGTTCTATAGTTGAAGTGCAGAGTAATCTCTATAATATAAGGAGGTAGAAACACAGTCCGAACATTCATAAAAAGTAGGAATAATAGTGATGTCAGGCCAAGAAAACAAGTTTTATTGTTTAATGCATTTTCCAGCTAGGCAACACACACTCAAAGAATATGGGATTAATTTTTATGCACATGCACTCTTAAAAAGAAATTGGAAGTTTGATTTTGAGAACAATATGTTGGAGTCGTTTGAGAAAAGAACCAAAATTGCAAGAATGAGTGCCGGGTTTTGAAATTACATTTTACTCAATTCCTGAAACAAATTTACATTGGGGGCATGGACATTGAGCAGGCCTTTTCCTACTGGCGAAATTTTTCCAAAAAGAGAAATTCTAAATTCTAAATTCTAAAATGAACTGCTTTTAAAGGTTTTTAATTGCCTGAAGTGAGCAAACAAGTAACAAAAGTTGCAATTTGCCCCCACTCACACAGGATTTGCGCTGGACAGAGCTTGATGAAGGGTGTTTAGTGTCTTGCCAATTTCAAGTACCTGATGGGCCATCGATGGAAACATTTATGGTTCAAGTCAAAGTAACCTAATTGAAATTAGTTCAAAGCAATGTTCACTACATGTGAGTTGCATTTCCCCCCCAATTCACATTGGGATCATGGTAAAAACCAGTGTTGGCAGGTTACTGCTTTTCTTAGTACCCGGCTAGGTAGGTTATTTTTAAAAAATTCTGGTTTCATTTTCCCTTTTGTTTCCAATGTGTTCCCAATAACACCTTACTTTCATCCCATATGCTTTGGCAAATGTTGTCTTCCTTTGAGCTGTATACTTGAGCCAAATGAGAAGGCTCACCATGGACCCAATGTCTTTTTTGGGTTTGCAGGGAGTGAAGGTGAAGGAGGGATTTTTCATTTTCCTATTGTTCCCAATGCGTTCTTAGTAAGTTCTCAATGAGTTCCCATGATGTTAACACTATATTCCCAATGATTTTTCATGATGTTCCTGATATATTCTTCAAGTTCCCATTGTATTCCCTAACACATTCCCAAGACCACCTCACTTTTATCCCATATGGTTTGACAAATGTTGCCCTTCTTTCATCCATCTATATTATTAAGGAAGTTTCATTCCCTTTGTGACACTGAGATCTTTGAAACCATCATGTTTTGAACTGCATTCTTCGTATCTTCAGAAAGCTATTGATGAGTAATGTGAGTTAGCTTGGTTTCCTAGTGCTTGGACTCACAATGTAACAGTTATTGCATATTGAATGATTTTCTCATTAAACATTAAATTAAATCAAAACAAAATTTTCTAGAGAAATTAGAATGTGCCTTTGGTTTTGTTGGAAAGCTCTCAATGAGAAGATCTAATTGGAATTTATTTTGTAAGTTTTGAACCTAAGATGCAAGCGATATTGAATTTGAAGTGATTTTCCCCCTCAAAATTCAAATAAAATTACAAAAAACCAGGTTATGGAAAGAAAAATCAGTTGAGAACATGATCACACTTGCAGGTCTACCAATCAATTCAAGGCCAATTTTTTTTCATATTTAACTCTTCAAAAATTAAAATCTGTACCTTGCAAAATTAGGTTCATATTTTGAGTTTGCCCTCTTTTGTAATGGGTTCACACTTGTGCCAACAGCACATGCCACACTAGATGTGTGAATTGTGATATATGTTTACACTTTCAATTGAAATATTTGCATTGGAAAACCAT
>Ga0116227_10014679_pt1 | contig 11849 bp, 9 predicted proteins | sample S1TSphgellanicum_FD_89693 | JGI IMG/M metagenome (GOLD analysis project Ga0116227, IMG submission 89693) | Host-associated microbial communities from peat moss isolated from Minnesota, USA - S1T2_Fb - Sphagnum magellanicum MG | ecosystem: Host-associated > Plants > Peat moss > Unclassified... | reverse complement strand
TTTTTTTTTTTTTTTTGCATGGTGAAATATTTGAGTTTCCATAATTCAATTCTTCTTTTACCTTAAGATACTTTTTAATGTAAATGGCAAGGCCAGGGTGTGACACACGCCTTGTTGTGATGGTGAGACGGAGGGTGGGAGGGTGATGGAGCATCCGCTGTATAGAGACTATACGCCATACTGGGTCGGTAGTTAACAGCAACCAAACAAACGGACGGACGGACGGACGGACGGCCGCCAACACTCCCATGATTTCCTCCTTCTCCTCTGACCAGAAACCCCAACTGAGTTCTGAACTCTGGTCTTCTTTGTGGAGTCGTTCGTTGGTGCATCACGTCAAGGGCGTGGTGGTACCATACCAGAAAGTTAAAAGCTCTATGTGAGCAGCCAACCGGCCAACTTACGTGGACTATCGAGGACCAAATTGAAGACCAAGATCCTTTTTGTAGGTACACTTATTGCATTAAGTGCCTTGTTTCTTGCTGCATTGACAATCACTTTTACCATTGCAGAGGTGCAAGTGCGTTGACAATATATGCTTAAATCGTGTTAAGAACTCTTGGAAACATGTTCTCGTGAAAAGAAAAGACAGATGTCAATTTATTTGTAAGTCATAGTTTGACTCGCATCAGCTCTTGCCCAGAGCTCTTATGCAATTGGTCAATGCTTGACGAGTAGAGCTATGAGATGACTCTGGGGACAAGAGCTAATCGGAAAAACACATGATGGAAAGGTGCTGATTGGAAAAATGTCTTAAAGCAGTAAGCACTAGTGAATAGCAAGGAGAGAGAGAGAGAGAAGGATCTCTCCGCTGCTTACCCTACCTAGCTCTTCTCCATGTTGATCTTTGCTGCTTTGTATAGCTTGGAAAGTCGGCTTCCCGAAATAGCGTTTCCGCATAAGTGGGTTGGTGGAGCTTGGCCCTACACCCATGAATCCCTACAATTTGCTCCAGTCTCCACCGTTTGTGTGATTGTTCTTCTCCTCCTCCCTGGCAATCCGGAACTCAAGAACTTCAGATTTGGAGGTACTTCTTGTCTTGGTCTTTTTTGCTTCTTGAAACCCTAAGGCCGCACCCTTTTTACGAGGATTTTTTGAGCAAATTTGCGTCAATGGAATCCTCGTCGTCTGTTGTGACTCCAACACCGATGGAAAAGACTCTCACTCTGTGGCCCGGAACCTATCGCTCTCCAGTGACCGATGCCCTGTGGCATGTAAGGTCTAACTTCGTGCGAAGGGTGCGGAATGTCTCTCCTCCTCTGAATGGACCCGCGGCCGCGCAGTCGAGATTGCTGCAACATCGAACACCGGAGCAGAGCCGAACGAGCGTGATGTATGGCTTCTCGTCGGACGCCGTACTCCGGGAGCAATACCGCGATCCTTGGAATTCGATCCGCATCGGAATGCTCCTTGAGGACCTGGATTCTTTGGCTGGAAGCATTGCATTGAAGGTAAACAGCATTCTTGTTTCTTGTTTCAGAGCTAGTAACCCCAGAACTCTTTCAGAGTTGGGCATTTGAGAAGCTTTGACACCATCTCTCCATGGCATTGGATCTGTGAAACACACCTAAATGTTTGATTCTCCCTTTCTGTAGAGTGTGTTCTGTGTTCCTTTGAGCCATCAAACCATTTTTTTTCTTCTGTTTTGATGCACACAAGCTAGGGGCTAGCATTGATTGCTACCTGTTTGTCTTCAAGTCTTGAAACAGGAGGATTATATATGTCCATAGTGATTTTTTTTGTCAACTCAAGAATTGATTTGGTCGGGGGCTTTGAAGCACGATTTGTAATCTTCTCTTCCCTTTTCAGTTACCAATATTGGGACAATTGTTCTGCAGCACTGTTTAGATGATGATGACCAATTGACTAGGCCACCGTTGCTTGTAACGGCATCTGTGGATAGAATCAGCATCAAGAAGCCTCTTCTTATTGATGTCGATCTCAAAATCCAAGGAGCAGTTGCATGGGTAGGTCGATCTTCCATGGAGATTAGAATGGAGGTCAACCAGCCTGTTCATGGTTAAGTGTTCACCACCATCTGCTTTCCTCAATTGACCTTCTTGTAATGTATGTCTCTTCAAATTTAAGGAGAAATCTGTGTCAAGATGATGCAAAAGCAGAGTGTGCCTTGCCTGCAATCAGGTATCAATGTCCTGTTGGATCCCTGTGTTTGGCTTCAGATGTTGCCATCTGTGTAAGTTGATTGTGAACACATTCTGCTATGTCTGAGGAAACAAATTTGTGGAATTGACAGAAGTAACGGGCAGAGATAATGTGGCGCTGATTGCAAACTTCACATTTGTGGCCCGTGATCCCCAGACTCGGAAAGCTACTCAAGTCAACCCCCTTATCCCTCAAACAGAAGAGGAAAAGCATTTGTATGCCCTTGGTGAGGCCCATGCTGCTGAACAGAAAAAGCAGCGTATGCTGCAGCAACAAAACTCTTCTTACATTCCTGGTGTAGATAATGAGAGGTTGAACAAACTACTTACTGAGGTATATTTAAGATATGCACCGTTTTGCTCTGTTTTGATGATGACCTGCTTTGTTTGTGTTTGCTTCCACTAAACTCTGCTTGTGATTTTGCTCTCAGAAGATATTCTTCATCCACTGTTGGTTTTAGTTTACTTGCATATACCCCAGCAGTCTGATACAGAGCTTGCATGACTTATCTTTTGCAGGGGCGGGTACTTAGTGAGATGCCAGCACTGGCAGACAGGAACAGCATTCTGATCAGAGAGACCCGATTGGAAAACACAATCATTTGTCATCCCCAACAACAAAACCTACATGGTCAAATATTTGGAGGCTTTTTGATGCAAAGGGCATTTGAGCTGGCGTTTTCAACATGTTATGTTTTTGGTGGCATCAGACCCCTCTTCTTGGAAGTAGATCATGTGGACTTCCTCAGGCCGGTCAGCCTCTCTAGAATCTGCATTTCATGGTTTCCTTTCCAGATGCTTTTTCTGCTATATATATGTTGTGGAGATTTTCTGCAATCTCATAGATATGTTTTCTGCTATATTTGAGTAGGGATAAGAGATGTGAAAATAATTTTCTTATATTACCCACAAAATTCATCTCTTAGGAATGCCCTGAAGAAACTTCCAGAATTGCTGGTAGCTTCATACATCATAGGATGGGTCTTGGAGGCTTCTTCTGTCACTATTTACCATGTGAAGAGAATGCTGGCTTGCCACAAACATGGTGTAGACCACTGACACAAAGTGATTTTTTATTCATCAGGTGTTAACAAACATTGCAAATCTGTGTTGTCCACCTGATTGTGGAAGTTCCAGACAAGAATCTTGCTCTCTCAAACACAATTGACAGACAAGCTGTGGTTGAACTTACAGGTAGATGTTGGGGACCTTCTCCGATTCAAGGCATGTGTGCTCTACACAGAAACAGAGAATGTAGAGCAGCCACTCATCCATATTGAAGTTGTTGCACATGTAACCCAGCCAGAGAATCGATCAAGTGAGGTATGCAGTTATGGGGTTGACTTACAACAATAAACTTCCTTTGACACCTCCTCTGTACCAGAATTTGTAGCAACAGAGAGAAGTCACATTATTGAATCAGGATCACTGAGTTGAAGAAGTTGTTGCCATTGTGCCCTGTTGAAAAGGAAAACAATGATTGCATATGGTAGAAAAAACATGGGGAGACTGGTAGAAAGATCATGGAGAGATTATCCAGTAATTTTGTTTTTTTTTGGCAGGTTTCAAACACTTTCTATTTCACTTTCACTCTGGACCCAGAGTACTTGAAAGTACATAAAGAGCATCCAGTGCGTAAAGTGCTACCTGCTACAGAGGAAGAAGCATGCAACTATCTTGCTCGCTATGATGCAGACCACCTGAGTATCCATCCTTACATCCGGTACTGATCTCATCTTCCTTCTGGAGAACTCTTAGCCCTCTCCAAGCTTGGATCCATTTTTTTCTTTCAATAAGTTGTCATTGTAAATGTCACAGTCCAATTGGTCATTGCTAGATGATCTTATGTGATCCAATTCTCTGTTGACCAACAGCAACTCTGTTGAGGAGCTCTTTAGTGATAGACTTATGGAGGTTCCCTATTTTTTGTTAATGACTTCACAATATTGTCATTGTGACATTGTAATCTGGTCAGAAGAGTGAATGTTTACACCTTTGAGGCTTCAAAATGAAGATTCAAGTTTGTCCAACATGAATATCTGCTTGGGAGGACTTTAGGTAGTATGAGGGCTTTTTGAAGGTTATGTTCACCCAACTCTCTATGAGCTTGGATTTTGGTTTTGTCAAAGATGATGAATGCTGTCATGTTTAAATCCTATGCAAATTCATGGAACTTTTTATGTTACATGTAGTTGCAATAACTATTGCTTAGTTATTGCCTATGATACATTGACAGTTTGATAGTGAATTGAACCCTACAATGGAAGTGCTTGGATTCATGGTAACTATACACATTTTGACATATGAAACTTAAGCCAAACTAACGACATGTTTGACCCATATCATTAGTCTTTGAATGTGATATACCTTTTGGATTCTTGCTAATCGCATGTCATGATTTATGTCTTTAAAAAGATAATGTTAGGTACCTATGTATTAATAGCACATGGATTATGGATCTCAAGTACTTTATGGAGTAGGTTATTTTGTGGTCTTATTTGGTTGACCTAACCACAAATTCAAATGGCATGGATTGCAACTCTTTTCATAATATTTATGAAACATGTTTGTAAAATATTTCTTTTGCATATAATGTGAGAAACTTACTTTTCCCTGTCATTTCTTCATTGGAAACTTTGGATCTAGATTATGCGCAAATGATAAATTTAAATTGAGATTCCAAGTGTTCACAAAGAGTTTTAGAACCTTGTTGAACACATTCCCATCAATCTTTATCACAAGAATGTGTCTACCAAGATCATAGCATGTCATTGTGTTACTATGTACACATAAACGCATTGTTGTTAAACAATGAATTAATACATCGAAAAGCACACCAAAAAAACATAAATTTAATTTTAAAATTTAAATAATTTATGAAAGTATTAAAATCTTTTACAAACGATGTTGACAAAGATTAAACCTTAATTAAAACCTAAACAGTAAAAATGTGAATTATATCTTTCATATTTTGAAATGACCTTCCAATTTCAATATTAAATTTTGACATGGAATTGAAGGTAGTTTTGCTGCGTAGGACATCCTTGTCCAATATTTTCAAGTCACAACACACATCATCATTAGAAGGAAGAACAAAATGAAGAATGGAGCATTCAATTTTATGCCTAACATTTTCATGTGGTGAGTAATCTTGTTGGAGAGTGTTTATAAATAGAATAATTACAATGAGTAAAAGAAGAAAAAAGAAAACATAAATCTTTAAAAAGAAGGATCGTTAAAGGATTGAGAGATTTGGATAAATATGTTTTTATAAATATTGTCCTTGCTACTTTAAAAATGAAATGTGCTAATCATGGCTCATTTTACTTGAACCTTGAAGAAATAATTATCAAAGTAAAATTTGATTATTTACATGAGAATTTCAACATCGTCTACATGGAACAAAAACACATCATCACTAATGTCAAATAACTTGTTTGTAAAAATGAATACAAATTAATCCATGTAATTGTCCACTTACATATTTCATAAAATAATCATAACTAGTGGATCATAAACAAATAAAATTGGGAGGTTTTCAAAGAAATCTACCTAGAGTCACCAATGATGGCTCAACTTATTTTAATGAATCCTCTCATCAATTAAATATGACCAACGTTTAAAACCAAACCACGTATGCACATAATTTTCATGGTCAAATTATGACCCCAAGTTCACATGCAAATCATAAATTCCATTTACACACATATAATTACAAGTTACACCACCCTTAAACTTATTATGAATTATGTCCTCAAAATCATAAATCAACAAAGACCATTTTTAATAAGCATCGTGGTTCATCCAATTTGGATAGCAAAAATCATCAATGTTTTTGAACACATAAAAATCATTATTAGCAAACACATTGTTGATGATGTAAAATTTTAACCATTTTGATATTAGTTTTGTATAGGCCTTTCATTGATCTATAATATTGAACACCATGACAAAATCATTTTCCTTGAACTCTTTGTTCCCACATTTTTGCGAAAGGTTGCATTTTATTTTATCTATACAAACTATTCATTGGATTATTATTAAGTTTTGAATCACATCTCATCAAATTCATTGAATTGCATTGATTTATAATGAATTGCGATTCATCAACAAAAGTTGAAGGGTAAATATGATCAAATACATTACAAAAAATGTATACCCTTCAATTTGTTAGATCCATCAAATTTCATGACAATAAAAAGCACATTTAAAATTTTCCACTCAAAAACATTTATGAATACAATCCCTAAATTTTGTAGTACTTGAAACTCTATTTACATCAACAAAGAATTGAAGCACTAATTTGAACAATGAATGCATATAGGCGGAGAAAATGGAATGTAAAATGAAAGGAGATTCAAAGTTAGGAGTGCAAAATTTTCTTTGTTTTGGGTTTTCTTCTTAGATTCTAATTTCTAGATGTACTTGAAATTCCCCTTTATTTTATGTTTAGTATATGTATTTGATTGAAGTAATTACTATTTAGTTAATGAACTTTAAAGGTCAATGGCAAAAGTCATGAAGGGGCTATAGATGGTTTTTTTTTTTAGTGTAATTATTTCATTTTTTATTTTAATGATTAATTGAGGCCTACTTGATCACTAAGACTAATTGTTTCATCTTTTTCTCTTTTTTTTCATATGTGTTTTAAACACATGACATTTATGTTTAGACAACATAAACATATGAAAAAAAATTGATTGCTATTGTCAAATTGTGGCCCATGAAACTGATGCACATGGTGCAAAATAAATAAATAAAAATTTAATGCATTCTATGAAATTAAATCAGCTTCAACTTTTTCTTATTTTGGCAAGGTGATTTTCAATGATTCTTAATGGTACTACCTAATCAAATAAGTTTAACCCCTTAAATTTTGGTGTTTTGTTTTTACACAGGTTCATGGTTGGTTATTGACCACCAGGTGTGCAACAAAATATAATTACATGACAAAAAAAAGATTCAAGCAAAAAACTTGAAATCATGGAATTGAAACAAGGCAAAAATGAATGTTACAAGCTTGTAATGATATAATAATGTTTTCCCATCACATTTTAATGCAAGTTCTTTAAAGAACGGTATTTTGTCAAACACATAAAAGCCTATAATAAGCATCAATATAATAAGGGGTGAATTGAAGTACATAAAGATTATTCATTCACATTAGGCATGTTGATATATTACATCTACGATTTTTAGGGATTAAAATGTTCTTTGGAGTTATATTGAGGTGGTGGGCTAACTAAATAGGAACCAAAAATGGATAATTTCTTGATAATTCACATTGTTCATGGTGGGTTTTGAGGAGGTTTTTTTGACTCTTCAAATGAAAAATTATGCCATAATTTATTTCAATTACCAAATGGATGGAATAAGCCCAAAGGGGGGGACCATTTGTGCTAGAGTGGATGTGGACTTGGACATTAATGGGCTCATTCATGGTGCTTTCACTATGGTAAATATGATCCATGATGAAAGCACACATGGGATGGAAGGGTTGAAACATGATTATGTGGAATAAAATTAAAGAATTGGGGTGGGGTGTGAATCATTTGGGAAGAAATGATTCAAGAAATGTTCAATCAACACATAATATTACAATGTTTTCATCAATGAACTATTGTGCCTATAAAGAAAAACATTGTACCCCAACCAAACACCTTGCTTTCAAATGAAGATAAGGCATTTGAAACTTCTGAAAAAATTGGACCAATTTATGCTATCATCTATGCATGTTCAAAGTGGCACATGTTTTGTGAAGTGCATGAAAATGATTAGAATTGCCACAAATGTGAATTAGCACAATTCGTGATAGTGGGGAAATACTTGTCCCATTAAAAGTTTTGAAACACTTTCCATTTATTCCGTGATTTTTTTAAAAATTCAATATATACTAGGACATGCATCATTGATGAATGGGCATGTGGAAAAGTAGAGTAATGATGGATGGTATGCCAGGCTGTAAACTCAAACACTACACCACATCTTGGGTTTGCGACTTGCATCTTGACTACACCTTTAATTGTGAAATACATATGTTACTAATGACTTATGGGTTGTTAAACTCGTGTTGGTTCACCCAAATAGTTGCACAAGATGATGACATGACATTTAATTGCAAAACTAGTTATTTTATGAATTAACATTTTTTAATTTTGTGTCATAATATTGAAATTTTATGTCATAAATTGCCTTGGTGTGACATGCAAAATGTTGTGTGATATGAATATCATGTCAATGTAATCATTTTGTGTCATTACAAGTCATAAAAGAGACATGGGTATGATGCCATGTGTCATTACTTCAACATGCATTTACAATTCACATGTTCTAGTCCATGTTTTTATTTTTTGGAAAAAACTATAAATGTTGTTGAAAGAGGTTTAATGTATTCCTTGGGTAAGTTCAACAAATCATGGAACATATTCTTGAGCATTTTTTAACCACTTAAATGGTAAGATAATATCCAAAAAATGGGAACAAGAAGGATGTTGATAGATGAAAAGGATGCAACAATGATTACATGGACCTTGGTAATGTACTAAAAATGCAAAGTATCCATAAGCGTTTAATAATTGAAAATGAAGATTACAAGGCCGTACAAATAAAAAATACACCATTTTGAAAAGGTATACCATTTTGAAAAGGAAGGAGCTTGAGATCCTGGAACATGTTTCAAAGCTCTCTTTTTTTCGCTCTCTTTTTCTCTCTTGAAGTTGTCGTAAAAATTAAAAAACAAAAAACAAAAAAAAAATTCAACTCCCACGGCCGGCATTGCTACAAAACAGCGTAATGTTACCCGCCATCACTACCGAACAGAATCATTGCGAGTTGCAACGACTCGAGCTTGCAGTGCCGCGAGTTTACAACACCACAAGTTCCAGTGCCGCCACAAGTTACAATGCTGCAAGCTGCAGCATTGCAAACCTTGCAGCGTTGCGAGCCGCTTGCAGCACCGCGAGCCCTGCAACGTCACGAGCCTATAGCGTCGTGAGCTGCAGCTTGCGGCGTTGCAGCACCGCAAGTTGTAGCAATGCAAGCTTGTAGCTCGAGAGCTTGCAATGTTTGCAGCACTGTAACATCATGTTGCCATCATCGCGGAGTTCATGGGTGTTTTGCGACGCTGTGTCCGACATCACGTCCGACTTTTGTCCGTCCACGGACGTTCGTCAAATTGTCATCCTGCGCCTTGCGCCCTGCTATCTTGCCATCCTACATTTTGCCATCTTGCCTTTTCATCCGACATCTGCTTGACTTCCGTTCGACCTTCATCCGACCTTCATTGGACATTTGTTTAACCTCCGTGTGACGTATGTGTGTCACAGGTCATTCCCAACAACACATTGTATTCTTCAAACTGTACGTTGTGTCTAAATTTTATAGTTAGTGTTGTGTACTCTCACAAAATTTTGGGGCATGGGACAACACCATGTCCTTGGATGATGAGAGCATTATCGCTTAGCCAGAGCCCAGGTATAAGTTACGAAGTAACACACAATCCGTTGAATCGATTTTTTTAAGTTCACGATCTTCACAATGGTACCATCAAGTCTCTACAGCACCATCGTCATTTAGTATAACTCCTACCAAGAATTCAGGTTCAGGTTACACTACATCAATGGTATATGAGAGTCCATTTGGAGGGGCTCATTAATGGGGTACGCCTATTGCCGCACCTACTTTCACACCATCATCGTATATTTCGTTGTCAACTATGACCTCAACACCCATATACACCATGGAGGTCAGCAATTCCTTTCAAAGAATTGAGAAGTTTAGCAGAAGGCTAGGTAATATATTTTTAAGGGAGTTCAAGGCAACTTTTTCAATTGTGGTTTGTGAATTGGAGCTCAAGTATGGCACTAATTACATCGAGGTGTTTGCATTCAAACAATTGGCCCGTTATGTGCACTATGAGGCATTGGATGTCTACGAACAACATTTTGCAAGGATTTTGAGCGTCACCCAGATTCCCAATCCAGCTTACGCCATAGCCATCGTCACCACCTCTAAAGTTGCATTGTAAACTGCAATTGCACATCATGGGACTATGCCCAATAATCCAGACTCGATACCTACTTCAGTAAACCTTTCTCCTCAACAACTCATTGCTTCTATCGCAAACATTCTTCCCACCACCGATGTGCCAACTTTTGCTTATCCACTGGGGGAATTTTTTCGAGTTCTTGAGCTGAAATTTTTAATCAAAAGTTTTGAAAAAATTCTAGAGCTCGCCACCTTCTTTCGACAAAAGGATGAAACCTTCAAGATGTTTTACAAAAGGTTTCCCAAATTCAAAGAGGATACCTAGAGCATCACAAACCTGGAAATTGCCCACCGGTATTTTTGTTCTTTGGAAGGTACTCCAACACTCCATGTGCAAGTTTTGCAATGGGTTTTTGCAGAATTTGGAGATTCATACACTTTGCTAGATGTGTACAACATTTCCAAAAAGATGGAACTAGCTCATGCACATTATGAGGCCAGTACTATGAAGTTTCCATCACGTTCAAGGCCTCAGCCTACACTAGCTGTGCCAATTAGATCATCACATTCTTCTTCAAGGACGAATGCGGTGCACTCGGCTACACCCATCCTACCTTCTTGCAACTACTGTGGCAATCCTGCCCACAAAACTAGTGAGTGTAACATTCCTTCCGAAGATCTCTTTTGTGATTATTGTGGGAAAGAAGGACATCAGGAATCTATCTATTTTGCCAAGTTCCCAGAATGGAAACAACTCCGATTACCATGGCAAAATCTGTAAGCATCTTCCGCTCCTTCAAACAAAAGCCAAGGCACCTCAACCTTTCACTCAGGCTTTGCCCACCAAGGTTAATTCCAACAAGAATGCTAAGAAAAAGGAGCACAATGCTGACAAGAGGGAGGTGCTTCAAGCCCATGCAATTTAAGTTCAGACTCTACAAAATGAACTCGAATCATTAAGGGCCCAACTTACTAATCTAAAAGGCAAATCCTCCCAATCAGCTAGTCATGCCCAGCGTGTACAAGGTTCAGGATCACGAGAGGGACCTCCTAGGTCGTTCTATGGCCTCTCACACGATGTCATGGTTGAGGAGTATGTTCTTTCCACTCCACACAATTCTAGTCTCACACCAAAATTTGCTACTTCTTTTTGCCCTTCCTATGTCACGGCACAAGAGGCTAGTGTGGCACCTAGAGTTTCTGCCACTAGGCAGGTAATTCAAATTGATGAACTCACACCCGGTTCAAATCCTATTACTAGGACTAAAGGAGTTCGAGCAGTCATGCCACAATCTTTTTGTCCTCTCAACACGGAAGAAGAACGCACCTTGTTGGCAAGGGGGGAGAAGACTACTACACCACAAGTTGTTAGGGCATCAAATTCTCGTGTCCTAGGAGTACATGTACATCAGGAAAACACACAATTTTCCACTAATCAACTTATGGAATGCCAATTTCAAATGCATGAAGTGGTGTAAAAGCTTGTGAGTACACCATTGTTTAGTTTTCAAGATTTGAAGCTAAACACCAAGGACATAATTACAGTACTAGAGGATACCCTAAACACTACATCAAATCTTCTACCAATCCCTAATCCACATGCTACAAAGGTCCCATCCAACACCTTGGAGAGACATTCGATTGGCTCACGTGTTGTAGATGGCGTTCGTAATCTGGTCACTAGTTCTAGCATGGCTAAAC
>Ga0116227_10014678_pt1 | contig 11850 bp, 10 predicted proteins | sample S1TSphgellanicum_FD_89693 | JGI IMG/M metagenome (GOLD analysis project Ga0116227, IMG submission 89693) | Host-associated microbial communities from peat moss isolated from Minnesota, USA - S1T2_Fb - Sphagnum magellanicum MG | ecosystem: Host-associated > Plants > Peat moss > Unclassified... | reverse complement strand
GCGTCCTTGAGTCCCATCGCGCGCATGGCGGCGGCCGTGCCGGTCGCATCCGCCGCCGCCATCGACGTGTTGCTGATGTTGCAGAAACGGCGGGGCTATATCGCGGATGATGTACTCGCGGCGGCGGCTCGCGCGCTGCACATGCCAAACGCGGCGCTGGACGAGGTGGCGACGTTCTACAACCTCATCTTCCGCCAGCCGGTCGGCCGGCACGTGCTGAAACTCTGCGACAGCGCGATGTGCTGGGCGCTGGGGCGCGACCGGCTGGAATCGCAAATCTTCACGCGCATCGGCATCAGGCCGGGCGAGACGACGGCGGATGGAAAATTCACGCTGCTGCCCATCGTCTGCCTCGGCGCCTGCGCGCGCGCCCCGGCGCTGATGCTGGGCGATGTTCTGCACGGCGATGTCGACGCCGCGGCGCTGGATGCGCTGATCGCGGCGGCGCCGTGACGCCGCTGACGCAAAACATCAAGGCGGGCCAGGCGCCGTTCGACATCGCGGCCTACCGGCAAGCCGGCGGCTACGAGGCGGTGCGCGACACCATCGGCAAGCTGCCGCCCTCGGAGGTGATTCGCATTGTCGCCGATTCCTGGCTTGGCGGGTGCGGCGGCGGCGGGTTTCCCACCGGCCGCAAATGGCAAGCGATGCCCAGCCGCGCGGCGCGGCCCGGGCCGCGCTATTTCATCGTGAACGCCGATGAAATGGAGCCAGGGACGATCAAGGACCGGTATTTGATGGAGGGCGACCCGCACCAGTTGATCGAAGGGATTCTGCTCGCCGCCTATGCGATTCAGGCCGATACCGCGTATATCTTTGTGCGCGGCGAATATGTCCTCCCAATCGCGCGGCTGCGCGCGGCGATCGCGCAGGCGCGGGCGGCCGGGCTGCTGGGCGACTTGGACATTCACATTCATGAAGGCGCCGGCCGCTACATCTGCGGCGAGGAGACCGCGCTGCTGAATTCGCTGGAAGGAAAGCGCGCCATCCCGCGGGCGAAACCACCTCTACCGCAGGAAAGCGGCCTCTTCGGCTGCCCCACGGTCGTGAACAATGTCGAGACCATCTGCAACATTCCCCATATTCTGCGGCACGGCGCCGCCTGGTTTCGGGGTCTCGGCCTGGGCGGCGAAGCGGGAACCAAGCTCTTCGCCATCAGCGGCCGCGTGCGCCGGCCGGGCGTTTATGAATTGCCCGTAGGCACCCCGCTGCGCACGCTCATCGAGGATTGCGCGGGCGGAATGCGAGACGGCTTTGCCTTGCGCGCCATCCTGCCCGGCGGCGCCTCCACCGCGTTTCTGGGTCCCGCCGCGCTGGACACGCCGCTCAGCATCCCCGGCATGGCGGCCGCGGGCTCGCGCCTTGGCACCGGCAACGTAATGGTGCTCAATGACCGCACCTGCCCTGTCGGATTCATGAGGAATCTGCAGCATTTCTTTGCGCAGGAATCCTGCGGCTGGTGCGCGCCCTGCCGGGACGGGCTGCCTTGGGTGGAGCAAATTCTCGGCGGTATCGAAGCGGGGGAAGGGCGTGAGGCGGACCTCGCCCTCCTGGCGGAAATGCCGGCGCAAATGGGGCCGGGGCGCACATTTTGCGGCCTGGCCCCAGGCGCAATGGCCTCGCTCGCCAGCGGCCTGGCACTATTCCGCGACGAATTGCTGCGCCACATCAATGAAAAATCCTGCGCATGGGCATAGACATTTTCATCGACGGCGAGGCCGTGGCGGCGCGCGAAGGCGACAACCTGCTGGAAACCTGCCTGGCCGCCAAGCGAAACCTGCCATATTTCTGCTGGCATCCGGCTCTCGGTTCCGTCGGCGCGTGCCGGCAATGCGCGGTGAAAATTTTCACGGGGCCGCAGGACGCGATAGGAAAAATCGTCATGGCGTGCATGACGCGCGTTGAACCCGGCCTGCGCGTTGCGATCGCCGAGCCTGAAGCCGCGGCGGCGCGCGAGGCGGCGGTGGAATTCGTGCTGGCCGGCCACCCGCATGACTGTCCCGTCTGTGAGGTCGCGGGCGAATGCCATTTGCAGGATATGACGGTCCTCACCGGCCATACTGCGCGGCGTACGAAATTCCCCAAGCGCACGCATCGAAGCCAGGATCTCGGCCCGTTCATCCGGCATGAAATGAACCGCTGCATCGGCTGCTATCGCTGTGTGCGGTTCTACCAGGATCACGCGGGCGGGACCGATTTCGGCGTGTTCGGCACCGCGAAGAACGTGTTTTTCGGCCGGGCCGAGGACGGCGCGCTGGAAAGCCAGTTCGCCGGCAATCTGGTGGAAGTCTGCCCAACCGGCGTGTTCGTGGACAAGCCGTTTTCACAAAATTTTCGCCGCAAATGGGATATGCGGGCAACCCCTTCGGTCTGCCCGCATTGCGCCGTGGGCTGCAATATTTCCATTCAGGAGCGTGGCGGCATTTTCCGCCGCGTGGTGAATCGATTCAACCCGACGCTGAACGGATATTTCCTGTGTGACCGCGGGCGGTTCGGCCTGGGGTTTCTGGAATCGCCCGCGCGCCTGCGCGTCTCGCGGGACCGCGCCGGCGCGCCGCTTTCGCGCGACGCGGTGGTGGCGCAAATGGCCCGCGCGCTGCAAACGCCCGGCGTGGTGGGCGTCGGCTCGCCGCGCGCCTCGCTCGAATCAAATTTCGCGTTACGGCGCCTGGTCGGCGCAGCGGCATTTTATGCAGGCTGGGCCAGCCATGATGCGCAGGTAGCGGCGGCGGCGCTGCGGGCAATGGCGGCGGTGCCGGTGGCGCAAGTAGCGGATGCGCAGTCCGCGGACGCCATGCTGGTCCTGGGCCAGGACCCGCTCATCGTCGCGCCAATCCTGGGCCTGGCGCTGCGCCAGGCGGCGCACCGCCCGGACGCGGCGTTATTGGCGGCGCGCGGCATTCCGGCTTGGCATGATGCGGCGGCGCGCAACGCGGCGTCGTTGCAACCGCCCGCGCCCGTCTTCATCGCCGGCCCGGCGGCGACAGGGCTGGATGATTCGGCGCGGCTGGCCTTGCGCCTCCACGCCGATCAAGCCGCCGCCTTGGGTTTTGCCGTCGCGCGGGGGGAGGATGAGCACGGCATCGCGGCGGCATTGGCGGGCGCGGCGCGGCCGGTTGTGGTGGCGGGCGGCAGCGCGGCGATGATCGCGGCAGGTGCGGCCGTCGTGGCCTCGCTTATCGCGCGCGGCGTGCCGGCGCGGCTTTCCGTGTTGCTTCCGGCGGCGAATGCGGTGGGCCTGGCTTGCCTCGGCGCGCCTTCGGTGGAGTCGTGCGGCGCGGCGGCGCAAACCATCGTGCTGGAAACGAATGTCCTCGGCGGCGCGTTGGCGCCGGCGGCGATGACCTGCCTGGACCATATCGAAACGGCGGCCACGCGCCAGGCGGATATGGCCGTCGCGGTGGCAAGTTTCGCGGACAGCGAAGGCATGTTCGTGAATCTCGAAGGCCGCGTCCAATATGTTTCCAAAGCCATCTACGGCGCGTCATCGCCGCCGCCCGCCTGGGAGATTTTGCGCGACGCCGGCATTGCGGCGGGTATTCTGCCGGAAGGAACATGGCCCACGCAAGCGGCGCTGGCGCGCGACATGGCGGCGGCAATCCGGGCGCTGGCGCCCTGCGCGGCGGCGCTGCCGGCGCAGGCGGAAAAACCGCCCGGTTTACCCCACCGCTTCAGCGGTCGCACGGCGGTACGCGCGGCGGAACTGCGCGAGCCGAAACCGCCGGCGCATGACGCCTCGCCCTATGCCGCGACGATGGAAGGTGCCGCCCAGACCGGCGCCGAACCTCTGGTCTGGGCGCCAGGCTGGAATTCCGGCCAGGCCGTTCTGCGCCTGCCGCACGATGCGGCGCCTTCGGTGTTTCTGTTCACCGAAAAACAGCCAGCCCGCTTCGCGCCGCCGGAAGAGCCATGCACCTACCAGGATGGTTCGCATAGCGAGGAAATGAGCGCGCTCTCCCCCGCCATCATCGCGCGGGGGCGCGTATGAGCGCCGCGCTCGGCATCGCCGGCGCCATCGCGCTGCTCCTTGGCATCGTGATTCTGGCGGCGCTCCTCACCTGGGTGGAACGCCGCCTGCTGGGCTTCTGGCAGGACCGGCTGGGGCCGAACCGGGTGGGCTGGCAGGGCACGCTGCAAATCGTCGCCGACATGGTCAAAATCTTTTTCAAGGAGGATTGGGTGCCGGCATTTTCCGACCGCGCGCTGTTCGTGGCCGCCCCCGCCATCGTGATGGCGACGGTGCTGCTTGCCTTCGCCGTGGTGCCGCTCACACCTTCGCTCTCCATCGCGCCGGATGTGAATATCGGGCTGCTGTTCTTCCTGGCCATGACATCGCTTTCCGTCTACGGCGTGGTCCTGGCGGGCTGGGCCTCCCACAGCAAATTCTCATTGCTGGGCGGCATGCGGGCAGCGGCGCAGATGATGAGCTATGAGGTGTTCATGGGCCTCGCCGTCATCGGCGTGGTCATGCTGGCCGGCAGTTTTGATTTAAACACCATCGTGCTCGCGCAAAAAAAATGCTGGTTCGTGGTGCCGCAATGCCTCGGCTTCGTGCTGTTCCTGATCGCCGGAATCGCCGAGGCGCACCGCCTGCCGTTTGACCTGCCGGAAGGCGAAAACGAACTCGGCGCCGGGTTTCACACCGAATATTCCGGCATGAAATTCGGCATGTTCTTCGTCGGCGAATATGCCGGCATCGTGCTCATCTCGGCGATGGTCGTGGCGCTGTATTTCGGCGGCTGGCAGGGCCCGCTGCTGCCGCCTGGTCTGTGGTTTGGCCTTAAAGTCTCAGCCTTCATCGCCTTCTTCATCCTGCTGCGCGCGGCGCTGCCGCGGCCGCGCTACGACCAGTTGATGTCCTATGGCTGGAAGCTGATGCTACCGCTCTCCGTCCTCAACCTGGCCGCCACCGGCGCCGTCATGCTGGCGGCATAGCATGTACATCATGTCCGCCCTGCGCACCTGCTGGCTCACCTTCCTGCATCTGTTCCACCGCACGGAAACGCAGCAATACCCGGAGCAAAAGCCGAAACTATCACCGCGTTATCGCGGCCGGATCGTGCTGACGCGCGACCCGGACGGGCGCGAACGCTGCGTCTCCTGCCATCTCTGCGCCGCGGTCTGCCCGTGCGACTGCATCGATCTGCAAAAAACCGCCGCGCCGGATGACTGGCGGCCGGAATATTTCCGCATCAATTTTTCCCGCTGTATTTTCTGCGGGTTTTGCGAGGAAGCCTGCCCTACCTCGGCGATTCAACTGATCCCGGATTTCGAGCTGGCCGAATATTCCCGGACGTCCCTGGTGTATGAGAAGGAGCATCTGCTCATTTCCGGCACGGGCAAGGACCCGCATTATAATTTCTTCAAACCCGCCGCTGCGGCGCCGCCGAAAAACCCGCGGAGCCTGCTGCCATGATGTTCTGGGCGCCGGCCGCAATCGCGCTTATCACGACGGCGCTGGCCATCACGCGGGCCAACCCGGTGCACGCGCTGCTATGGTTCGTGCTCTCGCTGCTGGCGATGGCGGTGATTTTCTTCGGCCTGGGTGCGGCCTTCGCGGCGGCGCTGGAGGTGATCGTCTATGCCGGCGCCATCGTGGTGCTGTTTCTGTTCGTGGTGATGATGCTCAGCCTGGACCGCGCCGCCGCCTTGCGCGAGAAAATGTTCATCGCCCGGCCGGTCTGGACCGTGCCGGTGATGTTCGTGGCCGTGCTGGGCGGCGCGATCGGCATGGCGATGTTCCGCGAAAATTTGCCCGTCATGGCCGGTCGCGCGGTGCCGCCCTACGACGTCGCGCTGAAATTATTCACCGGTGATCTGCCCCTGGTGGAACTCGCATCATTCCTGTTGCTGGCCGGGCTGGTCGCGGCATTCCATCTCGGGCGCGAGGCGGAAAAATGACGGATTGGCGCGATCCGGCGGGCCTTGCGCTGGCGCTGTTCCTGCTCGGCCTGCTTGGCTTGTTGGCGCGTAAAAACTTGGTATTCGTGCTGATGTCGGTTGAAATCATGCTGAACGCCGCGGGGCTTTTGTTCATCGCGGCGGGCATGCGCTGGGGCACGCCGGATGGGCAGGTCATGTTCATCGCCGTGCTCAACCTGGCCGGCGCGGAATTGGCGGTGGGCCTGGTGCTGCTGTTGCGGCTGCGCGGCCGGCTGACGACGCTGGACGGCGACGCGGCAAATCTGCTGCGGGACGCGCCATGATCGCGTATCTGTGGCTGGTCCCGGCTTTGCCGTTGTTGGGCGCGATTATGCTCGGCCTATGCGGCGGCGCGCTGCCGGCGCGCATCAACGGCGCCATCGGCGCCGGCAGCGTTGGCCTCGCCGCGGTCGTCGCTTTGTGCATCGGCGCCGCCTGGCTGGCGCACCCGCCGCCGCAGCAACTTTTCACCCAGGTGCTCTGGAGTTGGATCAATCTGCCAGGATTTTCCGCAAGCATCGCGCTGGCGCTGGACCCGGTTTCCCTGCTGATGATGCTCATCATTTCCGTCATAGGCTTCTTTATCCACCTGTTCTCGACCGAATACATGCAAGGCGAGGAAGGCTATTCCCGCTATTTCGCCTATCTGAACCTCTTCGTCGCCTGCATGCTGCTGCTGGTCTTGGCGAGCGACCTGCTGGTGATGTTCGCCGGCTGGGAAGGTGTCGGCGTTTGCAGCTATTTGCTGGTGGGTTTCTGGTTCGCCGAACCGGCAAATGGCGGCGCCGCGCAAAAATCATTCATCGTCACGCGCATCGCCGATATCGCGATGCTGGCCGGCTTGCTCTTGCTCGCCGTGCAATTCGGCACGCTGGATATCCACACCGTGCTGGCGGGCGCCGTTGCCGCATGGCCGGCGGGAACCGCGATGCCGGCACTCGCCGCATCGCTGTTGCTCATCGGGGGCCTCGGCAAATCCGCGCAGGCGCCGCTGCAAACCTGGCTGCCGGATGCCATGGCCGGCCCCACGCCGGTCAGCGCGCTCATCCATGCGGCGACCATGGTCACCGCCGGTGTGTATTTGGTCGTGCGGCTGCACGCGCTGTTTGCACTGGCCCCCGGCGTACTCGCCGCCATCGGCATCGGCGCCGCGCTCACGGTGCTGCTGGCGGCCTTCGCCGGCCTGGTGCAGTCGGACATCAAGCGGGTTCTCGCCTATTCCACGATGGGCCAGATCGGCTACATGTTCCTCGCCCTCGGCGCCGGCGCTTGGGGTGCCGCGATGTTTCATCTGCTCACCCACGCCGTGTTCAAGGCGCTGCTGTTTCTCTCCGCCGGCGCCATTTCCATGCGGCTGCACCATGAACAAAATATTTTCGCAATGGGCGGGCTGTGGCGCAAGCTGCCGGCGGCGTTCGCCGCCTTCGCCGTCGGCGCGGCCTGCCTCGCCGCGCTCCCGCTGGTGGATTGCGGGTTTTTCAGCAAGGAATATCTGCTGGCCGCACTATGGGCGCGCGGCCCCTGGCTCTGGGCCATCGGCATCGCCGGCGCGTTTCTCACGGGACTTTATATTTTCCGCGCGTTTTTCACGGTTTTCTTCGGTGGGGCACAAACGGACGTGGCCGGCTCATACGGTCCCCGGATCATAGTGCCGCTGGCCGCGCTGGGTGCGGCCGCGCTGGTGATCGGCTGGTTGCAGGCGCCGGAATTTCTGGGCGGCGCGGCCGCCTTCAGCGCGTTTCTCGCACCCGCCATCGGCGTCGCGCCGGCAACGCATTTGCCGGTCCTGGTGCCGCTCACCGGCATGGCGGCACCGCTCGCGGGCATGGCGCTGGCCTACACGCTGCACGCCAACGGGTTTTGGCGCCGCCAGGGCGCCGCTACCCCCGGCGCGGTTCGCCGCCTCTGCCAAACCGGGTTTGGGTTCGATGCCGCCTACAGGTTTTTATTCGTCACGCCGTTTCTCGTCACCGTGCGCGCCCTGCGGCAAGACCCGGTGGACCAAGCCTTCGGCGTTCTGGAACGCCTGGCCGTCGCGCTGCATAAAAACCTGCGCCACGCGCAAAACGGCAAGTTGCGCCGCTACGCGGGCTGGATGATGGCTGGCTCGCTCGCAACGTTTCTCCTGCTGGTCTTCGCATGAGTCTCGTGCTGCTCCTCCTCGTGCCGCTACTGGGCGGCGCCCTCGCCTGGCCGGCGGAACGCGTCAACAAAAATCTACCGCGACTCGTCAGCCTGGTATCGCTCGCCATCAGCCTCATCATCGCGCTCCCGCTTCTGCACGCCACCAAAACGGGCTGGCTGGCCGACTACAACATCGCCTGGATCCCGGCCTTCGGCATGCGCTTCCATCTCGGGCTCGACGGCCTGTCCTGGCTGCTCATCGTGCTCACCATCATCCTCGGTATGTTCGCCATCCTCGTCTCCTGGCGCGGCGACCAGGAGAAAACCGGCTTCTTCCACGCCAACCTGATGTGGTCCCTGGCCGGCACCATCGGCGTATTCCTCGCCCTCGACCTCTTCCTGTTCTTCTATTTCTGGGAATTGATGCTGGTGCCGATGGTCTTCATCATCGCCATCTGGGGCCATGAAAACCGCCGCGCCGCCGCCATTAAATTCTTTCTCTTCACGCAGGGCTCCGGCCTGCTCATCCTCATCGGCATTCTCGCCCTCGCCTTTCTGCACCAGCGCGCAACCGGCGTGCTGAGCTTCGACTATTTCGTCCTGCGGCAGAACGTGCCCGGCGGCACAGCCGGGTTCCTCATCATGCTCGGCCTGTTCGTCGCCTTCATCGTGAAGCTCGCCGCATTTCCCGTGCATGTCTGGCTACCGCTGACGCATACCGAGGCGCCGACCGCCGGCTCCGTCATTCTCGCCAGCATTCTGCTCAAAACCGGCGCCTACGGTCTGCTGCGCTTCGTGGCGCCGATGTTTCCCGCCGCCTGTCACGAGCTCGCCCCGGTCGCGCTCTGGCTCGGCGCCGCCAGCATTTTTTACGGCGCCATCCTGGCCTACGGGCAGTCGGATTTGAAAAAACTCATCGCCTACACCTCCATCAGCCATATGGGCTTCGTGCTGATCGGCGTCTTCGTCTTCAACGCGCTCGCCTGGCAGGGTGTCGTGTTTCTGCTCATCGCGCATGGGGTCAGCACCGGCGCGCTGTTCATCATCGTCGGCGCCGTGCAGCACCGCCTACACACGCGGGATTTGTCGCGCATGGGCGGGCTGTGGACGGATCTGCCGAAACTCTCCTCCTTCGGCACGTTTTTCGTGCTGGCGGCGATGGGCCTGCCCGGCCTCGGCAATTTCGTCGGCGAATTTTTAATCCTGCGCGGCGCGTTCGGTGCCGCCCCCATCGTCACCATCGCGGCGGCGATCGGGCTGATCCCGGCGGCTTTGTATTCCCTCATCGCCATCCAGCGCGCCTTCCACGGGCCGGCCACGGCACCACGCGCGGTGCCGGATTTCGGGTTGCGCGAAAACGCGATGATGCTGGCGCTCGCCGCGGCCATCATCTGGCTCGGCGTGTACCCGCAGCCGGCGCTGGATGCGGCGGCCCCGTCGCTCACCGAAACGGCGCCCGGCGGATGAACCAGGCCGCCCCCCTGCTCGTCCTGGGCGGCACGGTGGCGCTGCTGCTGGCGGTCATCGCCATCAGGCGCGGATCGGGCCTGGCGCCCGCCGCCGCCGGCGGGGGGCTGCTCGCCGCCCTCGGCGTCATTCCCGCCGCCATGCGCGCGCCGCCCCTCTGGCCAAACCTGCTCGATGTCGGCGGCGGCGGCTTCGGCTTTCTGGCCCTCATCATCGCCACCGCCACGCTGCTCCTCATCATCGGCGCGGAATACTGGCGCCGCGCCGCGCGCCTGCCGCCGGACGAGTTTTTTCTCCTCCTCGTCATCGCCGCCCTCGGCGCCTGCGTCCTCTCCGTCGCGAAGGATTTCGTAGCACTTTTCCTGGGGCTTGAGACAATGACGCTGGCGATGATCGGCCTCATCGCCTATGCCCGCCACCGGCCGGAGGCGCTGGAGGCCGGGCTCAAATATCTGATCCTCTCCGCCATGTCCTCGGCGTTTCTGCTGTTCGGCGTCGGGCTGCTGGAACTCGCGACAGGCAGCCTCGATTTCGCCACCGTCTTCGCCGCCCCGGTCAACCCGCTGATGGCCGCCGGGTTCGCGATGCTGGCGATCGCCGCCGGGTTCAAGCTCTCGGTCGTGCCCTTTCACATCTGGGTGCCGGATGTCTATGCCGGCGCGCCGGCGCCCAGCGCCGCGTTTCTGGCGGTCATCCCGAAAATCGCGGTGCTGGCCGCGCTGCTGCGCATCGGCGGACTGCAAGGCGCCACACTCCCGCCCGCGGCGGCACAGACCGTCACGGCGGTCGCCATGCTCTCGATGCTGGCAGGCAACTTGCTGGCGCTGCAGCAGCAGAACGTCAAGCGCATCCTCGGCTATTCGTCGATCGCGCATCTCGGCTATCTGCTGGTCGCCATTCTGGCGGCGGGGTCGCTCGGGCGCGTCGCGGTGGTGTTCTACATCGTCACCTACGCGCTCACCATGGTCGCCGCCTTCGGCGTGGTCGCGGTGCTCTCCAACGCCGGCGCCGGGCGCGACGCCGAGACCATCGCCGATCTGCGCGGCCTGTTCTGGACCCGGCCGTTACCGGCGGCGGTCATGACTTTGGCGCTGCTCTCGCTCGCCGGCATTCCGCCCGCCATCGGCTTCATCGCCAAAATGTATATCTTCGCGGCCGGCGTTCATACGGCGTTATGGCTGCTGGTCGGTACGATGATCGCCAGCAGCGTCATCGGGTTGTTCTATTATTTGTCGATCATCATCGCGATGACGCAGAAGCCCGCGGCGGACGCCACGGCGGCGCGGCTGCCGGCCGCCGGCCGGCTGGTCCTGGGGCTGGTGAGCCTCGCCGTGTTCGGCTTCGGCGTCGCGCCGCAGCCATTGATGACGCTGGTCAAAGTCATGTTCGGGTAACGAATGACAAACATGCGCAACGTCACCTTCAAGCAATTGCGCGCGCTGGCCGCCGTCGTGCGCACCGGGTCCGTCACCGCGGCGGCGCAGCGCCTGAACGTCTCGCCGCCGGCGGTCACGCTGCAAATGCAGTTGCTGCAGGACCAGGCCGGGCTGCCATTGGTCGAGCGCACGCCGAACGGCACGATGGCGACCGACGCCGGCAATGAAATCCTCCGCGCGGTCGACCAGATCGAAACGATCCTGGCGGATTGCACCGCCGCCCTCGCCTCCATCGCCGGCACCAAGCGCGGTACGGTTTCCGTTGGCGTGGTCAGCACCGCGAAATATTTCGCGCCGAAAGTGCTGGGCGCATTCTCCCGTCTGCATCCGGGCATCGACCTCAAAATCACCATCGGCAACCGGGCGGAAATGGTGGACGGGCTGACCCGCTACGAAATCGACCTCGCGGTGATGGGCCGTCCGCCGGACGAATTGGACGTGGAATTGGACGTCATCGGCGCGCACCCGCACGTGATCATCGCGCCGGTGGACCACAAACTGGCGGGCAAACCAAAAATTCCCGCGCGCCTGCTGGCGAGTGAGAATTTTCTGGTGCGCGAACTAGGCAGCGGAACGCGCGCGCTGATGGAACGGTTTTTCGCGCAGGAAGGCATTTCACCCAAATTCGGCATGGTGATCGCCAGCAACGAAACCATCAAGCAGGCGGTGATCGCCGGCCTCGGCATCGCGTTCATTTCCGGCCACACGATTGATTCGGCGCTGGCGATGAACAGCGTGACGATCCTGGATGGTGAGGGCCTGCCGATCGTGCGGCAATGGTGCGTGGTGCACCTGCGCCCCCGCCGCCTGATGCCCGCGGTGGCGACAATCCGGGCGTTTTTTGTTGAGGAAGGACCAAAATATTTGCCAGATATTGGAAGGTAAGAGGTTACTTTTTTTG
>Ga0116227_10014676_pt1 | contig 11852 bp, 7 predicted proteins | sample S1TSphgellanicum_FD_89693 | JGI IMG/M metagenome (GOLD analysis project Ga0116227, IMG submission 89693) | Host-associated microbial communities from peat moss isolated from Minnesota, USA - S1T2_Fb - Sphagnum magellanicum MG | ecosystem: Host-associated > Plants > Peat moss > Unclassified... | reverse complement strand
CTTGACTCCGGGGAGCCGCGTCCCGGCCAAGGCCTGAGGCGATCTGTCCGCCAGGGTGACCGCATAATCACCGCTCGCCTGAAGAAGCGCGGCGATCGTCACGCCAATATGGCCGGCGCCCACGACAAGGATGGATTTCATCGCCCGTCCACTCCTCTCTCGAATCGATTGAACCCCTAGCTGGCGGGTTGCGCGCGTCGATTTCCATTGCCAAACAGACCTAACGCCGAACAGATCTCGTCGTAACGCCGAAAGGAATTGGCGAATGGACGATATCGACCGCCGCTTGATCGACGCGCTACGCGCCGACGCCCGCGCCCCCGCGGCCCGTCTGGCCCGGGGCCTGGGCCTTTCCCGCACGACGGTGCAGAGCCGCCTGGAGCGGCTGGAACGCCAGGGCGTGATCACCGGCTACACGCTCCGCCTGAGCGAGAGCCACGAGCGGGGCCAAATCCATGCCTATGTTCTGATGACTGTGTCACACAAGCATTCGGCCCCGGTGTTCGCGGCTATCCGGCGTCTGGCAGCCGTCCGCCGCCTGCAATCGGTGAGCGGGCCGTTCGATCTCATTGCCGAGGTGGTGACCCCCACTGTCACCGAGATGGATCAAATGATCGACGCCTTAGGGGCCCTCGAGGGGGTGGAGCGGACGACATCCACCATCGTATTATCGACCAAAATTGACCGTTGAGTGGGAGCCGCGCCATGCCGAAGATCGACATCGCCGCCGTGCCAGAGCGCAAGGGGTCGGGCTATCCGCCCCCCTTGGACGCACCTTGCGCCGAGCGGGTGCGGCGGCGATTGGGCCAAGCCGGCGGCCTCACGCAGTTCGGCGTCAATCTGATGCGCCTGCCGCCCGGCGGCTGGTCGAGCCAGCGCCACTGGCATTCGCACGAGGACGAGTTCGTCTTCGTGCTGGAGGGCGAACTGATCCTTGTCGAGGATCGCGGCGAGACCCTGTTGAGGGCCGGCGACGCCGCGGCATTTCCCAAGGGTTCGGGCGACGGACATCACATGATCAACCGATCAGAGGCGGTCGCCATTTACCTCGAAGTCGGCTCCCGCTCGCCGGACGATCTCATCACATGTTCCGACATCGACATGATGAGCGCCACTGCGGACGGCAGGTTTGTTCACAAGGACGGAACACCCTACGCCTAGAGGGGATTACGTCCACCGCAGCAACGGAAAGATCTTGAATGCTGGACATCCTCTATCTGGTCCTGGGCGTCCTCGTCGCCATGGCCCTCGTCATGGGCGCCGGGTGGTTCGTGCAGCGCGGGGCGAAGAACGGCGGATGGACGGACGTCTTCTGGACATTCGGCACGGGCGCCACCCTCAGCGCGGCCGCATTTACTCCGTTCGGCGCGGCGCCGGGCTTTCCCTGGCGCCGGGTGTTCGTCGCCGCCCTGGTGGCGATCTGGTCCCTGCGCCTGGGCGTCTATATCGCCCGGAGGGTCGCCAGGAGTTCCGAGGAGGACGCGCGCTATGCGGCCTTTCGCCAGGACTGGGGCGCGGACTTCCAGAAACGCATGGTCGGGCTGATGTTGGTACAGGCGCCCGTTTCGGCCCTCCTCGGCCTCTCGCCAATTCTGGCCGCCCGCACTCCCCGCGCGGGGATCGGGATTCAAGATGTGCTGGGCCTCATCATCTTCGCGGGCGCCCTATGGGGCGAGGGTATCGCCGATGGACAGATGCACGCCTTCCGCGCCGACCCCGCCAACCGCGGCAAGGTCTGTGACAAGGGCCTGTGGTCCTGGTCGCGGCATCCGAATTATTTCTTCGAGGCGGCCATCTGGATCGCCTATCCGGTAATCGCCCTCGACCTGGCCCGCCCCTTCACCTGGCTATCCTTGATTGCCCCAGTGATCATGTTCCTTACCGTGCGGTTCGCCAGCGGCGTGCCGCCCCTGGAGGAGGCCATGCTTAAGTCCCGGGGCGAGGCCTATCGCGCCTATCAGCAGCGGGTGAGCGTTTTCGTGCCTTTGCCGCCGAAACGGGCGTAACCCTTTTACAGATCCTTGCGGTTCCACCAGCCGCCGCCGAGGGATTGATAGAGGGCCACGGTGTCGGCGTAGCGCGCGGCCTGGGCCTGAATGCGGGTGATGAGCGCCTGCTCATAGGTCTGTTCGGCGAGCATGACGGCGAGACCCGCCACCTGACCCGTTTCCTGCTGGCGGCGCGTGATATCGAGGCCGGTCTTGGCCGCCGTTTCCGCCTGGGCCGCGGCGGCGAGAGCCGAAGCGTCCGCTTCCAGAGCCTGCAAGACATCCGCGACATTCTGGAAGGCCGACAGCACTGTGCTGCGATACTGGGCCTTGGCCTGATCGAGGGTAGCTTCGGCGGCCTTCTGGCGATGATATAGCGCGCCGCCCTGGAAGATCGGCTGAGCCACGTCGCCGGCGATGCTGTAAAAGCTGTTCGGCCCGCTCAGCAGTGTCGAGAACAGGGTCGAGGCGCCGCCAGCCTGTCCGGTGACCGTGAAAGCTGGCAGGCGCGCGGCGATGGCCACACCCACCTCAGCACTCGCGGCGTGAAGATTGGCGCTGGCGGCGAGAATGTCCGGGCGCTGGGCCACGAGCTTGGAGGGTAGGCTCTCAGGTAAATCCGTGGGCAGCGTCAGCGAATCCAGGTCAATCCGGGTGTCCTGGGCCTCGCTTGGAAAGCGGCCCGTGAGCTGCGCGAGTTGGTCGCGTTGAAGGGCGAGCTGTTTGCGAAGCGGTGGCAATGTCGCCTGGGCCTGGGCGACAGCGCTCTCCTGAGCGGCGACATCCAGGCCCGCCGCCTGGCCCTCCGTCTTCTGGCGCTTCACCACGGCGAGCGCTTCGCGGCCCAGGGTGACGACACGCTCGGTGGCTGCGATCTCCTCGCTGAGCGCGGCGATCTGGATAGCTCCCGAGACCACGTTGGATGTCAGGGTGAGGTACGCCGCCTCGGTCTGCCACTTCTGATTTTCCGCCTGGGCGGCGGCGGTCTCCACCTGCCGGCGAATGCCGCCGAAGACATCCGGCGTGTAGGCCACGGTCACGGTGAGGGTGTGCAGGGTGAAGAGGTTGTTGTTATCGCTTAAGGGCGGCGCGAGGGTGTCGGTGGCCTTCTGCCGGGCGACATTGTACTCGACGCTGGCGTTGGGAAAGAGCGCGCCGCGCTCAGCGAGATAGGTCTCATGAGCCGCGCGCAGGGCCGCCTTGGCCGCGGCGAGATCGGGATTGGCCTTCACCGCCAGGGCGACAAGGGCGGTCAGAGCTGGGGATTGGAACAGAGTCTGCCAGTCCCCCGCCACGTCCATGCCGGACACAAAGCTCTGGCTCGCGCCGCCTGGAACTGGGCCCGAAGCCGTCGCCGGTGGCAGGGGCGCGGGCGTGTAGGCCGTCACAGTTGGTGGGGCGGCCGGGTGAAAGTTTGGCCCCACCGCGCAGCCACTTAGCACCAGAGCGCTACTCACGACCGCCAGATGCGCGAGGCGGCCCCTCACCGCCCCGCCTCCGCCTGTACGGCAGCCACCTTTGAAGCGTCAGGTCCGCGCCGGGAAAACAGGTCAATCAAAACCGGAAGCACGACCAGGATCAGAATGGGCGCGAGGAGAATTCCGCCCACCACCACCAGAGCGAGGGGTTTTTGCACCTGAGAGCCGATACCATTGGCCAAGGCGGCCGGCAGAAGACCCACACAGGCGGCCATGCTGGTCATGACCACGGGGCGAAGCTGCGACCGGCAGGCCCTGAGGAGCGCCGCGGTCCGCTCCACGCCGGCCTCGATCAGGGCGTCATAGGCGCCGACCACTAGAATGCCGTTCATCACCGAGATGCCGATCAGAGCGATGAAGCCGATCACGGCTGAAATGCTGAGCGGCGTATGAGTCAGATAGAGGCTGAAGATTCCGCCGATCAACACCATGGGGATAACGCTGGCCGCCAGAAGCGTGTCACTGATCAGGGAGAAATTGAGGAAGAGCAGCAGGCCGATGAGAACGAGGCTCACCGGCACCATCACTTCGAGGCGCGAGAGCGCGCTCTGGAGTTGGCCCAACTCCCCCACCCATTCCACGTGATAGCCGCCCGGCAGGGTGACCTCGCGGGCGACCTTGGCCTCGGCCTCCAGCACCGCGCCGCCCAGATCACGCCCACGTACGCTGAACTTGATCGGGATGTAGCGAGATTGCTGCTCGCGATAGATGAAGGATGCGCCCGAGACCAGGCGAATGTCGGCGACATCGGTCAGGGGAACTTGGATCGTTCCGGTTCCCGTGGGCGATGGGGCGCCGACGGTGATCCGCCGGATGGCTTCCAGGCTCTGGCGAAATTGCGGCGCCAGCCGCACCATGATCGGGAAATTCCGGTCGCTGCCATCCTCATAGAGATTGCCCGCCGCCTGACCGCCGATCGCGGCTTGGACCGTATTATTGATGTCGCCTGGCGCGAGGCCGTAACGGGCGGCGCGAGCGCGATCCACCTCGATCTTCACCGTAGGTTGTCCCAGGGAATTGAAGACGGCGAGGTCCGTGATGCCCGGGACAGTGGCCATGACATCCTTGATCCGCTCGGCGGTCCTTTGCAGGGTTTCGAGATCGCCGCCGAACAGCTTCACGGAGTTCTCCCCCTTCACCCCCGACGCGGCTTCCTCGACATTGTCCTCGATATTCTGGGAGAAATTGAAGTCGACGCCGGGAAAACGGTTCGTGAGATCGTCATTGAGAATCTTGGTCAGCTTGGCCTTGTCCATGCCTGCCGGCCACGTGTTGAAGGGCTTCAGGGGCACAAAAAATTCCGCATTGAAGAAGCCCGTCGTGTCGGTGCCATCGTCTGGACGACCGTGCTGAGAAATCACGGTCTGAACCTCGGGATAGGTTTTCATCACCCGCCGCATCTCGTTGACGAACCGGTTGCTGGATTCCAGGGACACGGCCGCCGGCATTTCTGCCCGGATCCAGAAATTCCCCTCTTCCAGGTGCGGCAGGAATTCCAGCCCAAGACCCGTGGAGGCGAGCAACGCCATCGCCATGAGCAGGCCCGCCCCGCCAAGGGTGAGGATGCGGTTGGCGAGGGCGAGTTCAAGGACGGGGTCATAGAGACGCCGTAGCCAGCGCACGAGGAAGGTGTCCTTCTCCTCCACCAACCGCGGAAGGATGAGCGCGCTCAAAGCCGGCGTCACGGTGAAGGTGGCCAGAAGCCCGCCGGCGATGGCGTAAGCATAGGTCTTGGCCATGGGTCCGAAGATATGTCCCTCCACGCCCACCAGAGTGAACAGGGGAATGAAGCTGGTGATGATGATGGCGGCGGAGAAGAAGATCGCCCGGTTCACCTGCGAGGCGGCCTCACGAATGGTCGCGAGCTTGCGCGTCAGACGGTTGCCAGGGCCGCGCGGGGCGGCGAGCGGATGGGAGAGCTGACGATAGATATTCTCCATCATGATCACCGTGGCATCGACCACGAGGCCGAAATCGATGGCGCCCACCGAGAGCAGATTCGCCGACTCTCCGAGCACGGTCATGATCAGGATCGCGAAGCACAGGGCGAAGGGAATGGTGGCCGCAACAATCACCGCGCTACGCAAATTACCCAGAAAGAGCCACTGAACCAGGAAGATCAGTATCACGCCCTCAGCCATATTATGCAGAACCGTCTCGGTGGTGACATTGATCAGGTTCTTGCGATCATAGATCGTCTTAATCTTCACGCCGGGGGGCAAGATATTGGTTGCATTGATTCTTTTTACCTCATCCTCGACGCCCTTGATGGTCGGGGTGCTCTTCTCGCCCCGGTTCATCAGAACAATGCCCTGGACGATATCGTCGTCATTGTCCTGACCCGCGATTCCGAGGCGCGGCAGATGCCCAACCTCGATCGTGGCGATGTCGCGCAGCTTCACCGGCAGTCCATTGCTCGCCGTGATCATGGTGTCGGCCAGCTGATCGGGGGAATGGATTAGCCCGACGCCACGAACGATGGCGGCCTCGGGGCCGAAGTTCACCGTCTGACCGCCCACATTGACGTTGCTATTGTTCACAACGGTCAAGACCTGAGGCAGGGTCAAGCCGTAGGCGACAAGTTTGTTCTTATCGATATTGACGTCATAGGTCTTGGTCTTGCCGCCCCACCCCGAGACATCGATGACGCCCGGCACGGCCTTGAAGCGCCGTTCCAGGACCCAGTCCTGCAGGGTCTTGAGGTCCGTGACCGAATAACCGGGCGGCCCGACCACACGGTAACGATAGATCTCGCCGATAGGGCTTTCGGGGCTGATCTGAGGCTGGGCGTTGTTTGGGAGGCTACCCAGCTGCGTCAGGCGGTCGATGACCCTTTGCTCGGCCTCGTAATAGGTGAAGTCGTAGCTGAACTGGACCTTCACGTCCGAGAGACCGAAGAGCGAGATGGTCCGCACCGACGTGATGTGAGGAATACCCGCCATCTGAATCTCGATGGGGATGGTGATGTACCGTTCCATCTCCTCGGCGGACTGGCCCGTATTTTGAGTGACCACCTCCACCAACGGCGGAACGGGGTCGGGATAGGCCTCGATGTTCAGGCGCAGAAAGGCGAAGACCCCGGCCAGAATCACGCCGCCTAGGAGAAGCATCATCAGGCCGCGCCGGCGCAGCGCGAAGGCGACCACCCCGTTCATGGGCCGTCAGGTCCCCTTGGACGCGCGGTCGATGAAAAGGGCGCCCGAAGTCACCACGCGGTCGCCCGGAGCTAGGCCCGACGTGACCTCGACCATGCCGTTATGGGTCTGGCCGGTCTTGATCTCTCGCAGCTCCAGCAAGCGGTCAGCTTTGGCGACCCAGACGCGGGCGGCGTCTCCCTCGTAAATCACCGCGTCGACCGGCGCCGCCAAGGCCGGATGGGCTGGACCGGTGACGAGGTCGAAGTCCGCATACATCTGCGGCATGAGTTCGCCGCCTGAATTGGCTATCTCCGCCCTGACCATCACCCGGCGGGTGACCGGATCCACCATCGGTGAAACGAAGTTCAGCTTGGCATGGAACACGCGTCCCGGCAGGGCCGTAACGCGCACATCCACGGGATCGCCGACCTTTGCGGCGGGCGCGTCGGCCTCGCGCAGGAGGCCCACCAGCCAAACCACCGACAGATCGCTTACCTGAAAGAGCGGCGCGCCGCCGCCGCCATTATTGGCGAGGCTGGCGAGGTTCTGACCCACGCCCGCGGTGCGCTGGGTGACAGTGCCAGTGATTGGCGAGACAACAACCGTATCGGCGCTGATGCCGTGGGCCGCCGCGCTGGCTTCACTGGCGCTGACCTTGGCCGCCGAATAGCCTAGGACCTTCAGGCGGTTACGCGCCGCTTGCAACGCCGCCTGAGCCGTGGCGAAGTCCGTCTGGGCCTGATCCACATCCTTTTGCGCCGCGCCGCTCGTTGTCAGCAAGGCTTGCTGACGGAGCAGAGCCGCTTTCGTCTGGCGGACTTGAGCGGCGGCGGTCAGGAGATCGCTCTGAGCTTGCACCACCTCGCCCGCGTCGATGGCGAAGAGTGGGGCCCCCGCCCGGACATGATCGCCGACCTTGGCGAAGACCCGTGTGATCCGCCCCGTGAATGGCGAGAAGACCGCCGTCGTGCGCGTATCGTCGACGGCGATGGCCCCTTCGGTGTCCGCGCCCGGCGCGAAATCCTGGGTCTGGATCGTCGTAAACGTCAAAGTCGCCCATTGCTCCTTCGTGGCCTGAAAGGTTCCAGGCGGGGGCGCGGCGGCAGGGGGCGGCGGTTTGGGAGCAAATAATCTGCCCACCAGTGGCACGAACAGGAACAACGCGAGGGCGACGGCGGCGATCACCCCGAGGATCAGCCATTGGCGGCGCGGCGGTAGGCGCGAGGGCGGCGCGGCGGGGTTTTCGGTCCTCATCGTCACATCAATGACCCCACCCGTTCCCGCGATCCGTTCGCGCGGACACCTCAAGCCTCGCCGTTAGACGGCCCAGCTGTGACGTTTCAATGAATTCCCAACCCAGAGAGGCATTTTTCGTCAAGCGACGCCGTTCAGAAATGCACGATGATGTCGCCGGACGCCACGACCTGCGTGTTGCATGAAGAGGTTATCCCTCGAGATGGGCCTGTTGGCGCCGATATCCGTGGCGCCGACATAGGCCTTTGGCTGAATGGCGCTAATAGTGATGAATGCGCAGATCCGATGGAGCCACAGCGTCAGCGCGGTCAAAGACGTTTGCACGTTCGCCCGGGCCTGCGGCGCCCTTCCTCAGAAATGGACGATGATGTCGCCCGACGCGACGACCTCCGTCTTACGGTCAGGCGCGATTCCCAAGTTGGAGTTACCATTGAACGCGGGCGCATCGGCGGAATGATACCAAGTGACCTCTGGCCGCAACTCCATCTGGGGTGAGAGCCAATGCTGCCAGCCGAGTCCGGCTTCATAATAGGTGGTGGCGACGCCTGTCCTTTGGCCCACGATGTCGTCAAAGATTTCGCCGCGCAGGGAAAAGTTGTTCAGGGCATTGGGGCTATAATTCAGATAAAAGACCGCCGACTGCTCGGGTGCATTGCAGCGCAGGGCGTCGGGATTACGGCAATAGGCGCCGTCGGGAGCATTGTAAGGCAGGAACTGCGGCGAAAAGGGCTCCCCTCCCCCCGCGATGATGGCCGCCGTGGTGAGGTTTTCGACGTTCGGAACGCCATTTTCCTGAATATGCCACGCCTCCACGGCAATATGCCAGTGATCGGTGAACTTGTGATAGAAAGTAAAACCTAACCACTGTAGGTTATTATAACCGTATTCCCCATGATTGTTGGCGTCGGCGCAGAGATAGAGATCGCTTCTCGCGTCATTGGTCTGGAAGCGCGCGCAAGCCGAATAGGACAGCTTGGAGCCAGGGTCCTTCAAGAAGGTCGTCCCCGGATAGAGCGGATCGGCGTTGCCCGCCCGCACATAGAGGTTAGGCAGGCGCGCGCCGGGATTGCCGAGGGCGGTATCGCTGCCGATCGTGAGACCGAATTGAAGGAAGACGTTCTTCGTCGCCGCAAGGGTCGCCTGCACCCCTGTGTTCGTATAATTATCGAATGTATAGGTCATAGAGTGTGAATACATGTAGTTGTTAGGCGCCAGTTGCGCTTCAATATCGGGGATCGAAATGAAACGGCCTACGCGGATCAAGAGACCGTCTGCGATCCTCGGTATATAAATCTCGCCATACAGCATCGGAAAATCATAACCATAAGCCTGGTTGTGCTTAAGAAGCTGGTAGCTCGCCAGTCCGTAGGACGTCGTGTAGCGATAGTCGACACCGTAGATGGCCGAAACCCGAAAGCCCCAGTCAAGATGGTCCGTCTGAACCGTGTCCGGTGTCCGCTCCACATAGAGCACGGCCTGATCCAGTTGGATCCGATTGGGATCATAGTCATAGGCCCCGGGCGCATTGCCGCCGCGAACGCTGCTGCTGCTGATGTTGCCGCCAACATCCACCCAGCCATAGGTCTGGATGTGACCCGTGTTCATGGCCTTGCCGAGCCCCGTATCCGCGATGGCGACCATGAGAGGGCTGTCCACCGCGTTGGGCCGATTGGATCCCAGGCTTGTCGCGCCGCCATAGGGCCATTCTGAAAAGGGCATCGGCGGCGTGGACTCAGGCGCGGGTGGCCATGGCGACGGGCGGCGAACCGGCGGCATGCCCGGATCGTCAGGCGGCCCGGACTTGCCGAGCTCCCACGCCTGATACTGGAAGAACCGCGCCAAGATGTTATCGCCCAATTGAGGGCCCGGCTCCGCGGTACCCACGGCGGTCGCGGAGCTATCGCCGCTTGGGGTCTGGGCGCCCGCGCATTGCGCCACGGCCATAACGAAGATGGCCGGGATGAACTTTGCAAGTCGACCGGCACGCAGCCTGGGAAGCCGTCGCATTGTCTGCAAAGCGTAGCGACCGCCGCCCTGACCAGGGGCCTGGGCGGCGGCGAATGGGCCCGGATACTCCATTGATGCGTCTATCCCATAAGCGAGGGCTGTCTTTAGGCCGGCGCTTCTCTGTGAACTCGATTTTTGGTTAGAACTTGTAACTCAGGTCCACGCCGCCGGTGAGCGGTTGGTTCGTGATGACCCGATTGAAAGCGGCGCTGCCCAGATTTTCGGGATACAGACTCTCCAGCTGCGCGTGCTTGTTGAACACATTGTCCACAAAGAGCGTGGCTGTCCAGACGTCGCGGAATTTCACACCGGCCCTGATATTTGTCAGGTCATACGCCGCCATGGGCACGTACTGACCGTAGGGCGTATTGGGCTCTGGAAATGCGAGGGAATACCTTTGACCAGTGAACGTGTTCTCCAGCTTTGCCGTGAACGTGAAGTCGCTGTTGAGGGGGCGTGAATAGTTGAGAACAGCTGTGCCGCTCTCCGGCGCCACCTCCGGCAGTATATTGAGCGGGGTGATGTCCCAGTGCGGACCGCCATCCAACTGAGTGTGGACGTATCCACCGGACACCTGAAGCTCGAATCCGGCGCCGAGGATGGCCGCGATCTCAAGCTCGGCGCCGTAAATATAGGCGTGGTTCCCATTGATATTCAGCGCCCAGTCATCGGGATAGGCCTCGAGCTGTATATTGCGCCAACGCTCGTAATAGGCGCTCGCATTGACGGTGAGGCGGCGATCAAAGAAGCGCGACTTCTCACCCACCTCGTAACTGATCACCGTATCGGGCGCATAGGTGCTCGGGAATTTGTTGCCCGTATAATTCATCTCCGCGAAGGCCGCGCCCCACACAATCCCCGTCGTCGGATAGAGCGCATTGCCACCGCCAGGGCGGAAGCCCGTCGCTACCGTGCCATAGACCATATGATTGCGGTCGAATTCATAAGATAGTGTGATCTTGGGCGTGAAGCTGGTGCTGTGCAGCTTGATCAGGCCAGTACAGGAAGGTGTCGCCGCGCCCTGGGCCGAACCCCAGCCTGTAATGCAAGAGGCGAAGCGGTATTCGTCGTGCGTCACGCGACCGCCCAGTTCAATTTTGAACTTATCGGTGATGGCATAGTTCACGTCCCCGAAAGCGGCCTCCTGGGTTTGGGTGGAGGGTTCATCCGCGTCGAACCAATCCGGCGTGGTGGCTGGGGCTGGCGTCTGTCCCGGCAGAAGCGTGCCGAGATCGGTGTAGGACGCGTAATTGGGCGTCCGGCTCTGGAACGACCATGTGGATTGATAACGCGTGTAATAGACTCCGCCCACCCAAGTCAGCGGCCCCGCGCCTTTGGACGCCAGTCTCAGTTCTTCGCTGAACTGATGTGTGGTGTCCTTTTCATCTCCATATTCGGGACCCGAGCCGTTGGGTCCGTAATAGCCCTGTCCACTGCTATTCACGCCATTTACAAAGTTGGTGACACCCGTATCCGGATTGTTGAAGGCCTCGCTCGCCTCTTCGAGCTGAGTGGATTCGCGCGTCCAATAGGCGGTGCTGGAAGTCAGATCGGCCCATGGCATTTCATAGTGGATATCAAGGCTGTAGGCGGCGAATCTGTCTGTGAGGGGCTCGGCGATGTCGAAGGGCTGGTAGTGCGCGAGCCCCGCGCCCGGCGACTGGTTGGTGGCGCTGACGCTGTCATAGGCGCTGACGCCGTTCTGCCGACTGCTTTCATAGAAGAATGACGGCGTGATCGTCAGATTGGGCGTCACCTGCCAGAGCAGGGTCGCACGCGCCGCATAGAGCTGGTACGCGTTCGAGCCTGGGTACTGCTTTTCGATGGGCGCCGCCGCCACATCGCCGCGCGTCATGCCGGCGTTCGTGACTTCCGGAAAATCTCCCGCGACAATGCGGTCGATCCACCCGCTGGTGTAGTTCTCGGTTCCCACAATACGAAGGGCGAGCTTGTCTGACACAAGCGGCATGTTCACCATGATGTTATTG
>Ga0116227_10014675_pt1 | contig 11852 bp, 7 predicted proteins | sample S1TSphgellanicum_FD_89693 | JGI IMG/M metagenome (GOLD analysis project Ga0116227, IMG submission 89693) | Host-associated microbial communities from peat moss isolated from Minnesota, USA - S1T2_Fb - Sphagnum magellanicum MG | ecosystem: Host-associated > Plants > Peat moss > Unclassified... | reverse complement strand
TTGGAAGAGTACACAATCACTTCCATCCTTAGCAGATAGAGTCACTAAGCTTATATACCCTGCTGCTGCTACCACACAATTGTGGCTAAGGTCCTACCAGCCTGGCTATGCTGTCGTCTAGCTATACGGTTGAGTCTGGAGTCTCTGCCCTACTTCTTGAGTCTTGGGCACGTGGTCGAGTCCTCAAGCTGATTGGAGCTTTATGACTCTCAACAATATTAAGGATAGCCACAAATAAACAACCATGAAAAAAAATAAATAGAACTAAAAATCATTTTATTTGGAAGAATTGTTGTAAATTGAACAAAAAAAAAGTACTTTGGATAATCAAAACAACTATTATACTAAACCTTAGCACTAGCTATTGTCCATATCAACCCTATTAAAACACCATATAAGTTACCACTATCTTAGCTACCTCTTTGCAACTCCAATATGTTGCAAATCATCATCCATCACTTGGCTTGCACATAACACTTCCCGATACTTGCAAAATTTATAGTGTGCTAAGTTTTTTATGGTAATACATGAAAACACAATCTTGGCACCACTTTTAACAAACTTGTCACACACTTGTCCTCATGTAGATAATGTTCCATTTTGCATATCTATTTTAGTTACTTCTCATAGACCTAATGTTCCATTTTGCATCCAAAATCCATTCCTTTGCATAGATAATGTTCCATTCAACATCCACAATTTAAGTTATTCCTCATAGATATTGTTCCATTATGCAATTTCACAAAGGAAGACAACTAGATACTAACACACCTGACTTGATTTTGACACCTGGTTGATTTTGATCATATTTGGGAAAATGTCTTCACCAAGTTTGGTAACCAAAACATCCACCATCTTTGCAAAAACTCCCATCATGGATCCATAATACATTGATGAAAATAGATAATGTTCCATTCTGCATTCACAATAAATTTGTAGAACATAAGTAATGTTCCATTTTGCATTCAAAATAGATTGTGGAACATAGATAATAAAGTTCCATTCTACATCCACAATCCATTTGTCTGCATAAAATATGTTCCATTTTGCATCCACAATTTAAGTTATTCCTCATAGATATTGTTCCATCTTGCATTTGAGTTTTGGTTACTTTTCACAAAGCTCTAACAAGCCATTATGCATCTAGAATTGGTTGTTTATCATAGATGATTTTCCATTCTACATTCACAATAATAAGTGATTTTCATAGATAATGTTCCAATATGATCCATAAAGAAAGACAACTAGAAATTGACAAACCTGATAGTGCCAAACTTTTCAAGCAAAGACAAGTATTCTCCTTAGAAAGCTCTTTCCTACAATGTTCATTGCAGCTATATGGAAAGCACTTTCAGATGAAAAGTTGTTGACAGACACCATCTTCCACAAATTTAACATTGTTTCAACCATAGAAATTGTTTAATTAGAAACACTACAGTCTTGGTGCCATCTCCAACTTGAGATTTAGTGTCTCAAAAATAGGGTAGACAACATCCATATTTTGCAAACTTTAGATAGTAAACCTAACCTTGCAACATTGAAGAATTGATATGTAGGAAGTTGTTTGTTTAGAATTAGAACAAAATAAGTAAATTAAAACGCAAATTAAAACAACCATGATCCAACAGGAAATAATGTACTTCAACAACTTGATATTTGGCAATGTCAACAAGGATTTTAGCAACAAGATGCCTGATGCTGAGAAGTTTTATGATGGTGGCACCATCGTTGGAGATAGTGGTAGTTCCTTTGTCATCATGAAAGAGCTTGTCCATTCCTCTTGGTCCTAGAGTGGTGTGCACAACATCCACCATGCATGGATGCAATACATGTGTTAATGTTGTTTATAAGTTGTGGCTTGCCTTGGGATGTATTAGTCCTCTCTTTCAACAAAACAATTTGAGGTTGTTGCAAAACAAAGTTCCCAAATAAAGTAGCAAAACCATCCAAGTTGTAAGACATGCATTAATCATGTTGGTTATAAGTTCTGATCTCCTCCCTTGGGATGTATCCATCTCTCCTTTGACCAAAAAAATAACATGAGGTTACTGTTGTAAAACAAAGTTCCCAAACATAACACAAAATTGAGTGCCATTAGTCCATGTATGAGAAACCATCTCACAAAATAATTCAAATAAAGAAATAACACATGTACTAAGGAGTCCCAAATTCCCAAATTCACAAGTTGCATAAAAAGTCCACAAATTCCATAAAATGTTCACAAGAGTACACACATTCCACAAATGTCCACAAATTCCAAAAGTCCTCATAAGTACCAAAAATTGCACTTGAGTTCCACTAATATCTAGAATTTCCATGTATGTACATCTAGGTTAGTATCCACAATGTCCTTTTATTATTGGCAAGCTTTTTACTTGTATGCTCCTTACTTGCATTCAAAAAATGACAAAATAAAAAACAACCAAAGTATCCACACAATGCATAATTATCCATAAGTTCCCACTTGAGGTCCACGTATTCCAAAAGTTCTACAAACTTTTGTAATTTCCATAAGTGTCCACATATTCCACAAAATTTTTAATCAAGATTTTCAAGGACTTGTGGATACTTGTGGACATTGCAGATATTTGTGAAAATTGGAAGAAATAGGATTATTAAGAAATCTTAATAGTAACCAACTACATAATGCCAACAAGAAATATGACGCACCCCCAAACTCCTTGAGACTCACATGCGAGTCTAAATGTGAAAACAACAGAAGGATAAGGAGTTCGGGCACACTCCCTGGTTTGCAGCACTTTGGGGTAGAGGGGCGTGCTGGAGCTTCGGGATGGGGACTAGGAAGAGTGACAAGAAATTCAATTATTCACATGGACTTGCACAAACCAAAAAACAAATTGGTTAATGCATAGTTGGAACACTTTTGGTGCATAAACGAGCCACGGGTAAACATGGACTCACAAGATTCACCATGGCCCAAACTTGGGGGAAGCCACCACCTTCCCCCTTATAAAATTCTTTGTGCCTAGCCACGGGGCCAGCACCTAATGTCATTTTCTCCCCGAACTCCCGAAATTCCTGAAATTGGGTCTCCCAAGACTTTGGCGGCCCATAACTTTGTGTGTAGGCCTCCAATTGAGGTGAGGTCTGAAGCAAAGTTGTAGCCCTCATTGAATATGTGGCACACCACCTGAACGCAAAGAAATCGGGGTGATTCCCAACTTTTAGTGGTCGAGAATCAAATTGACAATTTGACTTTTGGCCCTTCTTTTGGCCATAACTTGTGTTTTAAGTACTCAAATGGGTCATGCAAACCCATTTTAGACATCTAAGTTCCAAGATCTTGCAATAATATAAGGAACTTTTCAATCCAATGAGTTTTGACCCCTGTAATCACCCTCTAAAGATTCAGAAGTCCATTGGGACTCCAACTCCCAAAATGGGAGCTCATTTGGGAGTGTGAGGGTTCATTCCCTCACACTCTCTTGCACTCCTAGGAGCATGAAATGTGACTCCCGGGCTCCCTCTTGGCTCGCACCTTTGCAAACCCTTGCCTTAGTCGCAAGCCCAAGGCTAGGGTTGTGACAAAATATGCTTATAGTTGAATTGTGTTTCATCAAGGGAGATGTGCCCCTATATACACACATTCCACAAATGTGTAAGCCATCAAGCCATAGCCTCCAAAAACCACAAGTCAACAATGAAGATGCACAACAACATTTACAAAATAAAAACAAGGGGAGCATGAACTACTACACACAAGCAAACAAAATACAAAAACAAACTTGAAAAAAAAGGGAAAGAAGACCTCACCAACATGGTTATAATATTGAATCTTCAAAAATTGAATCAAAGATGTTATAAGAGTATTTTTTTGGTTAAGAGATCAAATCTAACTTTATACCAATAGAAAAGGAAATGGCAATTCACTTCTAGGGGGAATGGAGACCCATAACAAACTTTCCCAACATTTTGAAGTAAAAAAACTCCTCTTTTAGAAAAACTTGCATCATTGCAAAACACACATATGTTAATATCAAAGCTTCCACTGTATTTTGAACCTTCTCTTAAAGAGCTTGTCCTGCATACTCACAACCAACAAGCACAAGTCAATGCTTATAAATTCATGCAACATTAAACCATTGAAATGGAAACATTTAATCCTTATGGAACTTTATCCATGAAATCAGTACAATTAAACTTATTAGAACTTGTAGTTCTATTTGTAAGACATGATGCCTACATTAAAGGGCCTTTGCTTTTGGTAGCAATTAACACTAGACAATATTTGTGCATAAAAAATTCAACCTATCTTTATGGAACTTGAATGTTTGGAAGACACATTACTTGTACCAAATGGTCATTATTGTTGGTGGCAACTTTCAATTCTGTATTTACGCATCAAAAACCCTTAACCTCATGTTAGCTACCACCTAAAAAACAAAAGATCTCAGGTAGCTATAATTAAATTCATGGGACAACCCACATGTCAACTTCATGGACCTTATATCTACAACCAAAACTTTGAGATATTTTTGTATTCCTTGTGATGGATATATAAATAATTCATGTAACATAGTGCAATTGTGTTGTTTTATGACTCAATGGCAATTGAAACCCCAATATACATGCCAAATACTTGGCCATTAAACAATCAAGAGTTTCTTCTCCCAAGATCTGCATCCCATGAAAATAACACCCAATTGGAAAGGTCAATATAGAAAAATAAAAGAACTTATCTTGTATTACTTGGATGCAAATGATGCAAATGATTTTACAAAATATAGTGTCCAAACCTTCCACTACCCATGAACACAATAATCAAAAATATAACTTACCCACTACATCGTAATCATCCTCCAAAGGGGCAATTATTGATTTAATGTTTGACAAGGTATCCCCAATCAATTCATACACACCATCATTCCCATTGACCCGGTGATCTTTAGGTGGCATTAGAAACTTCATAGTTCATACAAGATGAACATGCATATAAACCACATGTGAATCCTTCAATAACACATAAGATGATTCACTATGGCCCCACCTTTGGTAATATAAACTAGCCGCAACTGCATCTCCAACAACAAATGAAGTCCCCCACTTATTTATGAAAGATTTTCAAACCTAATGAAGAGGCTTTGTGCAACACACCAACTAGAAGTCCACATCCTCAACCTCCACATTAACTACAAAGTTGTCACCAATGTCCAAGGTAGCAATTAAAACATCTCCATCTACATCATAGTCCCATTATCTATCCCAATCATCAAACATTGCATTTCGTATTATTTCAATATCCGTAGGATGGAACTGCTTAAGCACCCAATTGCTAGTCCATCGTATATTCTTACATTTTGCCCATTGCCTTTCCAAGCAATATGAACAAAAACAAGCCTGGTTCTTTACCATCAAGGTGGTCAAATTGTGCTTATTAGTAGCACACATTGAATGTATTTTCATTGTTCTTTTAATTTGGCCACAATTGAAAGAATTGAAGTTATGTGGAACATCTTCTTTGTTCACAAGCCAAAAGACTCATTGTAAGGGCCTCCGCACACCAGTATATGACACTTCAAGTCTATTTGACAAAAACTTACATAGAAAATCCACCACCTCCTCTGCATTTTGAAGCTTTGCCCCATGAGCATCAAGTTACTCCTTTCGCAAAAACCTCTTGATCGTTGTTCCAACACCATCATGCAAGTCGTTGCCATGTCCGCTTCCAAAAAAACTCCATAACATCTTGCACCCCCAAGTGAAATTGGGATACTTGTTGACAAAAACCATGATTTTGAACTCTTGAATTGAGCAGCATGACCAACACTCCAAACCCAATGCCACTTGGGTGCATAACCATTAGTCACCATATGTTGCAAGTGGAGCTTGAAATAGTGTTGTACAAACTCTGAATCATGTTTCGATCATTGAAAATGTAGAAGTGGTATTCTATGAGAGTTAATGACTCTTCATCATAGGGATCGTGATGTGAGTTATGTCGATAAATTATATGCACAAGTATGTTGATATGATAACTATGTTAATGCATAGATTGCACTTCATTTTGCATCTCAAATGAATAGTTTTCAGCAAAGTCTACCACAAATACCATAATTTCTACAGGAAAAAAATTGACATTGTTTTTGAATTGCCAATCCTACCACCTAGACACAAAATTGTGCCTTACAAAGTTTTGTAACTTTGGCTTCAAGTAATCAACTAACTCATCACTAGTAATTTCTTATATACAAATGTGAGTTTCTTCAAAGTTTTACCAACTCTTGACATTGTTGTTTCCATCGCAAACCTTTTCCATTCTACCAAGGCTTTAGTGGAGCCATTGATTTATGCTAGACAAAAAGGGAACTTGTCCACATTGCAAGAATTGCATTGACCATACAAACATTTCTTCTTATGCCATTCTTCCTCCCTTGGTTTTTCACACACAATCATGTGCCACATCTCTATAATGCATTTATACACTTTGGATGAAGCACCACATGTGGATTGGCTATCATGAAGACAAATAGATGAATACCTACATTTGCATTCACTCATTGAAATGAAGTGAGGATTTTATCTTCATATTGTTTAAACCTAATCACAATTCATCCAACTCAACATGATATATGTAGCAACGTGTATTTTGCTCTTTCATCAACTTCACAAATAATGGTTTGAGCCTTTCAAACATTTGTTCTCTAATAATATGTTTTGGATGTGCTGATTTGAATCTAAGGTAAAATTCTATCTACATAAGCAAACTAACAACACACAACCAACACGAGGGTGCAACTTCATTTATGACACAAGTGGTTTCAAAGACTTCATGGTTTTATGTTGCATTTCCAATGGGCTACCCTTTGAGACATTTCATGTACTATGCAAGTTGTTAGTCTAAAGTGTACAAATAATATACATTTATGGACTTGCCACCATAACAAAGGACAAATCTACACATTAGTCCCACACTATTAGTAAGGCCCTGAAAGTTCAATTATTTTGGACTAATAATCTATGATTGTCATCAGAGGGACCCTAATGTACTAAGGACAAGTTAGTTTAAGGACTTTTAAGTCCACACTATGTAGGAGCCCATACATAAAATGTTAGAATGCCACAAGAATACATTCAAACTCCACTAATGGTACATGGAAGTCCACAAAACATTCAACTAGCCCATAAATGTGGCTAGCATATTCCATCAAACTACAATAAATTCAATAGTCCACATAGGAAGTTAAAATGTCATAATAATATAGTCAAACTCCACTAATGGTACATATAAATCCATAAAACATTCAGGTAGTCCATAAATGTGGTTGGCATGTTTCATCAAACTACATCAAACTCAACATGTAGTCCACCCATAGGAAGTTAGAATTCCATAACTTGATACGTTGGACAAAGTTTATGGACTTTCTAGTCCACACTACACATAAATCCATGCAACTAAATTCAAACTATCACAACATTGTCTTCAAAGTCAATTCGAGTATGCATCAGTATCAAGAAATTAAAAGTAGTGGAAGAATTTATAATACATGGGTTTCCATTAAGTAATGTGTAGGTTTCTCATCCCACACTCCAGTGTCAAAGTGTTTTTTTATCACATCAGCTTTGTTGGGACTCATTTGTGTCTCAAATGCCCACCAAGCAAGGGCAACAATTTTGGCACCAACTATGTAGCCATCATTTCTTCTATTTTTAATAGATAATGACCACAAAGCATCACTTGTATCACTAGTGATATTGTGCTTTTACATTGCAATATCTATATTCTGGCAATGGACACCAAGGACCTTTGCGATGTTCTCATAGAAGAAGTTGGCCTTGCATTAACAATAGTTGAAAGAATAACATGTTTTGAAGCCAACTTGGCACCACGGTTGGTTTGTTTAATTTCTTGCAAAGATCTAGTCATTCTTGCCAAAAACAAATTTGTGCAATGGCTAATCTTGTAGGTTGAACATTGTTTGGTGTGTTAACATTGATATTTGGACTAGCTAAAAACTTCTCCATGGCCTATTTTCTACTTTTGGGACTAGGGCAAACTATAAAGGCCTTACCCACATAATTTGCATAATCAACTACTACCTTTTGTTGATTTCGCTTGTCCATTTCAGGTTCAAGATGCACCATCTCCATTTGCTATAACTAAATCACTATGAAGACGATTGAACTAATATTGCCATTGACGTTTTCCATTTTTTGGCCTTCTATCAACTTTTGTTGATTGCATTGTAAATTGAATTGGTTGCCTTCCCCCACAACATTGCTTCTTTTGCAATTTCTTTGAACCCATCTTTCATGCCTATTTTATGCGAACCAAAATCTAAAGTAATCACCAGTTTGGATTGACAACTCTATTAAAAGAAAACCATTGAAAGGATCATTAATTACTACAAATAGAATTTCCATTTGTTCTTTACATGGAATTTCCAACTAACACTTACTTGGTCCAAAACTTGATCATGACATGCCATAAAAAGGTGTTAATTTTATTAGGTTTGTTTATGTGAAACCAAGGGGGGGGGGGGGAAAATTATGTGATGGGTGACTAACCAAAACTCCAAGTGTTGTTGCAACCATATGTAGTTGAAATCTTCAAGAAAATAACATATGCTCATGGGTCACCCAATGTTGCAACCATGTAGATCCCAACTGAAAGAATATAAAACCATATGCCATAATAAAAAACAATAAATTCAAGGGTTTGTAACAAAAATCTACAATTGTAAAGTATATTTAAAATAACAATTTGAATATCTTATTGAAGTCTTGTTACATAAATTGAGCACTTGGTGTGCTACCAAATATTTCTATTTCTTTGCAACATATCAAGAGACATTGAAAGAACATGATATGAGATGATAACAAATGCATATGAAGTGGAAGAAGAATATTACATCATAAGGTTTTGTGACAACACCATCATTTTATTCTATGGGCCTTGAGATTATAAGGATAGGTTGCTTAAGCATTTGCACCTTTCCATATGCCTTCAACACTCATCAAGCCCTTTGAAAACATAAAGCCACCCAATTCTTTAAAAAATTGAAGGTAGATAGATCATTTCCCACAACATGTGCATTTGTGTTCATGAACATCTATAATTAGTGATATTGCTTTTAGACCAGAACCAAAGAACCTACTATATCATTTTGTAAAACCAATGGACAAATCAAAACATAACAGAAAAGGACACAACATAAACATTAACTTGTTGATCAAACATGTAAGTTAAGAAGGCACTTGAAGTAGACATCTGGATACCACATGCATAATACATAATTGTAACCTCATATTGAAGTTTTGTTGGGGCAAACATGTATATATAACTTATACATATCCTGAGACATTAAGAGAATGGGATGAGATCTGATAACCAATGCATATGAAATGGAAAAAAAATATTATATCATAATATTATGTGACAACGCCATCATTTTATTTTGTGGGCCCTAGGATAAGGATAGGTTGTTTAAGCACCTACACCCTTCCATATGCCTTCAACATTCATTATAACCTTTAAAAACATAAAGCCACCCAAAAACATTGTAAATTGAAGGCAGATAGATCATTTCCCATAACCTACAATTCTTTTGTTCATGAACATTTACAATTGTTGATGTTGCCTAAACTAGAACCAACCAACCTGATGTATCATCATGTAAACTAGTGGAAAAATCAACAAATAGTAGAAAAGGACACAACATTACCATTAACTTATTGATCAAACATGTGGAAGTTAACAAGGCACTTGAAAAATAAATTTGGATAACACATGCATACTACATAATTAAACTTCATATTGAAGTTATGTTGCGGCAAACATATATATATAGATAATTTATACATATCACAAGACACTAAGAAAGTGGGATAAGATCTGATAACATATGCATATGAAGTGGAAGAAGGATATTACATCATAAGGCTATGTGACATCACCATCATTTTATTTTGTGGGCTCTAGAATAAAGAGAGGTCATCTAAACACCTGCACCTTTCCATACGCTAGCTTAACATAAAGCCACCCAAAAAAATGTAAATTGAAGGTAGATAGATCATCTCCCATAACCTGCATTTCTGTTCATGAACATTTACAATTGGTGATGTTAGCAATTACATAAATCAAAACCAAAAAGCCTAATGTATCATCCTATAGAACCAGTGGACAAATCGGCACATAGCAGAAAAGGACACTTCATCAACAAGTTACATGGGAGTGAACAAGGCACTGAGGCATTGTACCACATGCATAGTTGTTAAGCTTGAAGCATTATAGTTTTGCTTAGGCAAGTTGGTGCCACATGCTTAACCACAAATCTTGTAGGCCATATGAAATTCTTGATTGCAAGTAGAGTCTTCACTCAATAAATTACCATCACCTGCAATTTTCCTTCTTTCTAGAATTAGTTTATCAGACAAGTTCATTAATTATTTTAAATTATCATAGATTATTCATTAAGACAAATAACATATTGGTGCATATATATGTGATGGAAAGTTAATATTAGGGAGCTACTCACAAATACTAAAATTTCAAAAACTATGTCAATTGACCTAAACTACACAGAGTCAAGTGCATAAACAACATCACATTAGAAGATTACAAATTAAAGGAAATAGATGTGGTAAGACCCTCACACCTCTTTTAGCCAAATTCATTTTAAACATTGTAGCTTAGTCATTTGTGTGTAATATACTTTAAACCATAAAACCTCACAATGCAAAAGCCTGGTCATTTGTGTGGCATAAACCCAAAACCCTAAAACCTCAAAAGGCAAAAGCTTGTGTACAGACATTGAATAACAACATTGAAAAGGCATTATTAGCGAATGTTACAAAATTCTAAAAAACTCTTCATAACCCATAACAAATCAACTAGAGAAATAATAACTTACCTTTGTATGGAGCTTTGAAGTTGGTTAAGCAAAACACTACGCATCAAGCCATTGAAATAGAATCTGCTTTTTTTGCCCTAAAACTTTAATGCTAGTTGTGCAGTAGTTCACATAAACATATTGAAATAGTTGCGCAATCAAGCCACAAAGTGTTCCTGACTAAGCCTACACATTAAGGCACCAAAACATCGCACAAAGAAACCCATATCAACATTGCAAGAAGATTTAATGCAAGTTGTGCAATGTCTTTGCAATAACACATCAAAACAAAACTTCAACAACAAACAATAAAACCTAAAATGCTTGTTCCGTAGGGTTTCGGCACAAAGGCGCCACCACATTGTGCATAAAAATCAATTTTGACGCAAAGCTTCGACTTTCATTGTGAAGTGGTTCCTTCCACATTAGGTCATTGAAACACATTAGTCGAGCGTTAAGCAAAATCTATAGCCTAAAAATATATCCTAGTATAATAGCCTACACGTGGGTTCTTTAAACCCCATAAAATAAACTATGATGTCATCATCTCCTACCTATAAACTTTTCACAAAAGTCATTTTTTTATATAAAATAATTTATGGTGGCTTTGTAGTACCTCCTAGGCTACAATATTTGAGAACAAAATTGTAGTAATTCCCAAAAATGTAGTAGTGAGGGACTTTGCCATTTTTGTTAAATTCTAGCCTACCCAAAAGTCCATAAAACTTTTATCTTACATTCAAATGACTTGTAAACTCTTATTTTAAATTGTTAATTACATTTTTGAGTTTGGGGGGGGGGGGGGAATTTTTTATTTTTAAATTTAAAAATTTTTTGTGAAAATTTTATTTTTTTTTTTTTTTTAAAATATTATAATAAAAAAAAAAGGGTCAAAATGTCTCAAAAAATGGTTAATTTAAAAACATTAAAAATTCCCCCCCCCCCCAAACTCAAAAATGTAATTAACAATTTAAAATAAGAGTTTACAAGTCATTTGAATGT
>Ga0116227_10014673_pt1 | contig 11853 bp, 20 predicted proteins | sample S1TSphgellanicum_FD_89693 | JGI IMG/M metagenome (GOLD analysis project Ga0116227, IMG submission 89693) | Host-associated microbial communities from peat moss isolated from Minnesota, USA - S1T2_Fb - Sphagnum magellanicum MG | ecosystem: Host-associated > Plants > Peat moss > Unclassified... | reverse complement strand
GGCGAGCTTGCACTGCGGGGAGCAAATCTTGCGGAAGGCCTCGAACTCCGCATCCGACACGTACCGATCCCGCGGCTGCGTCTTATGGCGCTCGACCTTTACGCACGGGTTTCGCAGGTCATCATCGACGCACCATTTCCCGATCGCCTTGTAGAACACGGTGGACAGGACCGCGACCATGCGGTTGCGATGGATCTTGCCGGTCTTCACCTCGAGGAAGTCTCGGACGTGCCGCGGCTTCACGTCCTGTGGAGTCATGGTGCCGAAGTGAGTTCGGAGGATCTCGACTATCCGGCTGTAGTCGCGCTGGCTGCGGGGCGAGAGGTTCGGGATGCATTCGGACTGGTAGCGGTCGAACAGGTCGTTCATAAGCATGAGAATCCCCTTTATTTTGTGGACAAACCACATAAATTTAGGGGGAATAGCGGCCCGGAAGGGCCCTTCAGGACATAAGCGGGGTTAGAAGGTGAGCATTAAAAAGGCCCCGGCGCGCCGAGGTCCCGCGAACGGGCGCATTGCAGCCCTAGAGGGATGGTAGGGGAGCGCAATCTCGAACGGTTGGGGCCAGGAACTTGGCGCGGGGTCCTCAAAAAACTGAGCATTCACGCCTCGCTGTCACTCAAAGCGGGGCCGGTGCTCAGGTTTGTGGGGCGTGAAGGTGAGCCTGTCGCGTTGAGTATTTCGCAGACTTCCCAGTGCCACGGATCGCGCGGTACGTCCGCACATTGGAGGCGCATATAGGCCCGCGCCATGCGCTCAAGTGCGTCATCGGTCATGGGATCACCAGGCGAGATTTACGGTGCTTCCAATGCCGCAACGTGTTGTAGATCGGGAAAGTTAGGCCAATGCTGCCGCCCAAGCCGGACCAAAATCCGAAAGTGTTGATGTTGCCGCGCCAGTATTTCCACTGCCCCGGCGCGTACAGGTGGAAGTGCTCAAAAGCCGCTGCGATTGGCTGAGACGTTGCCTCTCCGCAGATGATGCATTTGCTCATTCATGCTCTCCTGTCCGGTCCAGCGTCAGCCATGTGAGCATGCGTCGTCAAGTTCGCCCAACGCCTCGGCGTAAAACTCGCCAGATAGCAATTCATACGCGCCCCGCACCCTTCGCATCAGGTGCAAATAGTCCTCGCGTAAATCAGACGCCAGCGCCTCAAGCTCGCGGATGCGGGCCAGATCAAGTTCCGCTTCATGCTGCCAATTCGCCGCCAATGCCGCGTAGTGCTCAACGCTGGCAGCGAGGGCGTCGTAGTCGGACGCCAGAACAAAGTCGCCATGAAGAACTTCCCCGCGATCAGCCAAGTCTTCGGTATTGAATCGCTCAACCATGCTCATCTCTCCGGTCCGCTGTTTGTTGTAAGCGCGCAAGCGTCTACGGCTTTTGTGTAAAGCGGCAACGTTGTCACGAGTTGTATCCCAACAGCGGCGGCATCTTGCCCGTTTCGTAAGCCTGCGCGATCTGCGGCAGGGCGTACTCGGCCATGGTCTGACCGGAGGGGAGCACGATGTTCGCCATGAACTCCTCCTCGAACGTGGCGACGCCCGTCTCGACCGCTTCGAGCTTCGCCTTGATGACCAGGCAAAGCGCGCGCCAACGTTGGCGCACGGACTGCTCGATGGCTTTGCGTTGCTGGCTCTCATTGCGCCACATGCCGCGACCATCGACGGTGAAATCCTTGGGGTTCGGCATGGGCAGCGTGAAGCGCAACCGCCGGCCTTTCGCCTCAAAAGCGACAATCGCCTTGTCCGGGCCCGTCATATGCCCGTAGTGGCTCGCACCGTAGCGATGCAAGATTTTCTCGATCTCGGCGCGCGACTTCTCGGGGCTGACTTCGGTGTCGGACGCGAACTTACCCATTGCTTTCCCGGTCCGGCGGTGGCAGTGCCAGCCGCGCCACACGGGCTGCGGCCTCGATGGTGTCGCACTCGAACAAGATCTTGCGCGGCGCCGCCTCAAGCTCGCGGATGCGGGCGGCTAGCCAGCGCAGCGTTTCCGGGTGAACCGGCACCATGCCGCTCGCGGCCGGGTGGTCGGCCCATTGGCGCAGATCGTCGGGCGTTGGCTTACTCATGTGCTGTCCGCCGCGACCAGAACGCCGCGAGTTCGTGCGCGGTACGAACGGCAGCCTCTTTTGAGCGGCGCTGCCGATGGTCGACCCGCCGTTCGCGCTTATAAACGGTCACGTTCCAAGTCTTGCCCGTCAAGGTCGAATAGACGCTCACGTGACCATCAACGAAATCGACGCGCTGTAGGTTCGTGTACAGGTGGACGCTCATGTCGGCCCTTCGGCGGCCGCGCGCCGCCGGCGCGCAAGTCTCTCAAGGGGCCTGTGAGACTGAGAGGATCGGAAGTTAACGAATGGCGTAAGTGCTTGATTTTTGGTGGGCCGTGTAGGGATCGAACCTACGACCAATTGATTAAGAGTCAGATTACGTTCCTTTGTTTTTGAATGACTTAGGCGAAAAATCCTCTCAAGTTGAAACCCGTTTCGCGCCCGCCATGCGAGTTTCGCCCACGGTGCTGAGAGACGATTCACCTCAGCGGACCGGCTTCAGAGTCTGCGCCCGCACGTACCGCACCAGCATGCCGGCGTCGTGGCCCAAGACGTTGTGATCCGCATCGCTCGCCGCCTTTGGGCGGAGCTCGCGGAACTTGAACAACTGGCCGCCGTTCTTCGCCTTCAGCCGCTTCATCGCGCATTGCAACCCGAACGGGCTATAGGGGCGACCGTTCGCGCTCACGAAGACGTGCTCGCAGGCGGAGCGCTCGAGGGCCCGCTCGACGAACAGCTTGAGCGTCGGGCTCCAGGTGATGACCCGGTGCTTGCCATCTTTACGCTGGCGCAGCTCGATGCCGCGCTCGGTGATGTTCGCGCGCGTCATGTTGAGGAGATCTCCCTGGCGCAGCCCCGTGAGATACGCAACTGCGAAGAGATGCTGCAGGCACGGCGGTGCCAAATCGATCACCGATCGGAAATACTCATCGGTGACGTAGACTCTGCTCGGCGTCTCGCGATTGCGGCGCACGCCGTAGCACGGATTGACCGCGCACCAGCCGAAGCGCATGCCCCACGAGATGACCGAGGACAACGCCGAGAACTCGCGGTTCCCGCAGATCGGCGCGCCCTCGGTCTTGCGCAGCTGCAGATACTGCGCGACGTGCGTTGACTCGATCGAGTTCAAAATCATGTGCCCGAAGTGATGCTGCAGCCGACCGTTGATGTGGTGCAGGACGCTCGTCTGCGTCGCCGGCTTCAATTCGGGCAGTTGGCGCGCGACGTAGAGCACCATCAGCTGCCCATAGGTCGCCGGCCGATCGAAGGTGTACTTCTGCAGCGCGTTATAGAGCGCCGGGGCGCCCTCCTCCGCGCGCGTGAGCGGATGCCACTTGCCCTTGTCGCGGTAGTAGTACCGGCCATCCTTCAGCGCAACTTTCGGCGGCAGCGTCTTGACCGGGACGGCCTTCAGCGGCTTAGGCGCCTCGAGTCGGGGCGTGATGGGAAACAAAATTACATTGTCATCGCTCACTTGGCACCCCTGGCCTTCAGCCGCTCATTGAGCTGATCGAGCGCGCGATGCCGGGCGCGTTTGGCGGCCGGCGCGCCCCGCACCGGCGGCTCCGAGGTCTCCCCGCCGGCCGAGCGGATCACGCCGCGCGAGAGCGAACCCGACCCGAGCGCCTTCAACTTCGCGGCGATATCGGGCGGCACATGAATCATGAAACGCGCTCCGGGCTGCGCCGCGATGGTCGGGCGGCCGCGGCGGCGCTTGGACTTGGCTGTCACGGTGGTAGGGCTCCTTGGTCATTGAGTTCCCATTTTAGCAGCTTTAATCCAAAGAGCGCAAATATTAACGGTGCTATTAATTAGCGCGGCGGCTCGGAGAGCCTCACGACCCTGTTTTTGGTCACTCGCGGCCGGGCGCCGGGGTACTTCGAGAAATCCGGTTTGTTGAAGCGCGAGTGCCCGTGCATCGCGATGTTGATGGCCTCGAGCGTCGAGACCGGATCCCCCGAGGGTTGCACCATGAAGGCGATGCCGTGCGCTTCGAGCCAGCGGCGCACATCCGAGCGGCGCTTCAGGCCCGAGAGTTTTCTAAGTTCCGCTAAGTCAGCGATCATCGCGCAACCGTTGCACAGCCCGAGCCGCGTTGGCAAGAGCGAGGCGGATTAAATTTCCTCATGAACGATTCGCGAACGATTCGTGAGGAATTCGTGAAACGCTCACGAAACGCTCATGAAAACATATATAGAGAATCGCGGGCGGGCGCGCGCGCGTCGGATCCGGATTAAGACTTAAGAATTAGAAATAGAGGCGCGCCGCGCTAAAGGTCCCCATCCCCCGGGGCGAGAGCTGCCCAAATTGATTAAGTGCAGCAAAAATAGTTGTGGTGCGTACGCTACCGGACAAACTACAATAGCGGCGTTTCCATACCTACAACGACCAAACGCACGGAAGGGGAATCCCCATGAGCAGGACGCGTTTGCTGCGGCCCAAAATAGCGGAGTTACTCTCGCGCGGCACGGTCCCGATTGGTGCTCGATTGCTCTATTACGCACTGCTCCCGATCGCCGACGATGAGGGCAGACTCATTGGCAATCACCGCTACATCGCGAACAGAGTGTTCCCGAACGATCCCGACATACTCGACAAATTGCCTGCCTGGTTGAGCTCACTTGAAAATGACTTGAGACTGATCCACCGCTACCATGTGGGCGGCGTCAATTACATCGAGATCACCGACTGGCACACCCAGCGCGTCGCGCATCCGACGCCCTCTTCTTTACCCGCGCCCGCGCAACAGAACGATTTGTTCGATGAAGTTGCGCTCGCGCGCGCCAAGAGGGGCGAGCCCTGATGGGCCTGTTGATGAGTTGTGGATATCCAGTGGGAAAGCTGCGCGTGACTTCGTGCAAGACCTAGCCGCCATGCTCATGCAGGCGCTGCATCACATGCTCGCGTTCGCGCTGATGAGCAAGCCAGCGGATCAGATACTAACCGCGAAGACGGCGCTGCGGATCCAATGGGGTGCCAAACAGGCGAACGATGATCTGGTCTGGGTTATCTATGCGCGACCGCAGGCGCAAGCCTCGGGACAGTACATCGCGGTTCCGTGTATCGATGCAGGAATGACCCCCATGGCGATGCGCCTCGAGGCGAGCACGCTCGAGGAATTGCGCACGCTCTTGCCGCCCGGCCTCACGCGCATCGAGCGGTTGCAGGACGATGATCCGGCGCTGATCGAGAGTTGGAACTAACCTAAAAAGCCGCTATCCTTCGCGAGTCGTTGATAGGTAATTAGATGCCCCTGGTTCCCGCCCAGGGGCATTTTTTTGGAGCTCGCTTATTTCGCGTCACGTGGCTCCGGCCGCGCTCACCGTCGCTTGAAAGGAGCGAATCAATTCCCAAGGCGCCGGCATGTAGCGCGCTCGGGATCCTTCGTCAGGCGGCAATGGGAATTCACATCGATCGAGCCGTAGGTTTCGATGAAGCTCTCCGAGAGCGTTTGAATCCTCATCCCGCAATCCCGCAATGGCTCGTGAGCCAATTGCGCCCCGCCGCGAACATGAGCTCGCACTGCCGGGCAGCCGTACAGGTGGGCACGTTGCGTTGAAACTCGGCCATGTCGGGCGCCGGTGCGCGCGCGGCGCACCCGACTAAGAAAAGACCCACTAACAAACTCATCGCTTTCATGGTGTTGATTCCCGTTCGATTGTTGACTTCACGGGGGCGCCGTGTTCCGCCCTTAAGTCGACACCATGAACCTTACGCAGTTTAACTACACGACGCACGTCACAAGGCGCCCTCTAAACTGCACACCTGAGAGGCCCATCACACCTATTTTGCGCTTGCCGCGGCGGCCCCGTCGGTCGCGATTTTGTCGAGCGTGGCGGATTTTTGCGCCGAGCCCGCCGAGCTCCCGAAGTAATACGAGATGATGCCGGTCCAGCCGGCCCCGAGCGCGCCCAAGAGCACCAGGAGCACGTCCCCGCCCTGGGTCGGTTTGCCCTCGCACATGAGCACGATGAGCGTTGAGAAAAAGCCGGCCGTGATGAGATAGGCGAGAATCTTCGGCGTCGAGTCGTGGAGCGCCTCTTCGCGCTTTCTCGCCGAGTCGAGGTCGCCATAGCGCAGGGACTCCTCATCGATGCCGAGCTCGGCGATCTTCGCCTGGAAGTCGAGCTCGGCCTGCTTGATCTTCGCGAGTGCTTCGGGCGATTGCGAAAGGAGCTGCGCCTCGACCTCCTTTTGCGAGAGCTCGGCGCCCGAGGGGCCCGCCGGGTTCAAGGCCTTGGCGAGCATGGTGCCGGCGAGCGCGCCAAAGGGACCGCCGAGCGCGGTGCCCAAGGTCGGCGCGATCGAGGCAATGACCGCCTTTGCATTCGTTCCAAAACTCATTTACGCCTCCTCGACAAAGCGCGCAATCCGGTTCGCCCAGCCGAGCGCGTTCTCGCCCTGGCAGCGAAACCCAGCCTCGCGGGCGCGCGCGAGCGCGGGATCAGCCTCGATGAGGCTGCCATAGAGGCGGATGCGCGCGCCGCATACGAGCGCACGCAGCGCGCGCGGATCGTGTGCGTTGATCGCCGCTATGGAGATCTCCCCGAGCTGCCCGTCGCTCCTCACGCCCGCGGCCCGCTGCAGCATCTCGATCGCGGTCGCAACGCCATGTTGCACGGCGGCGTCGACCACCAAGGCGGCGAGCGCCTGGTCGTTAAGACGAGTCAAGCCAGGCCCCTCGAGGTAGAGCGCGGTATAGATCGCGCGCGCCTCCTCGAGGCCGAGCGCCTGGAGGTCGGCGGTGCTGACCGGCGCGGGCGCGCGGTAGGCCGCGAGGGTCTTAAGGGTCACGCCGAATTTGGTCGGACCGCCGCGATCGGCCGCCCGGTCGGTATAGCTCGCGCCCTCGGCGAGCAGAATTTCCGCGACAATCGCCGCCGGTGAAATCATGGCGGCGGCGTCTCGGGCAACTCCAGGCGCGCCCGGCACGCCTCGCGCAGCTTGTCGATTTTGAGCAAGGTCTGATGCGAGGTGCGCTCGAGGTCGTTGCGATACCCATCGATCGCCGCGATCAGCTCCGCATTCGTCGCCGCCGGCGCGCCCGGGAATAGGTTGTTCATTTCCAAAGCCTCGAGGCGAGAGCGCCCAAAATCACCAGTAACACCTTGCCGCCGGCGCCGAGCATGCGCGCGCGCGCGGAGCTCGCCGCCTCGCGCTCGGCCTCGAGCGCGGCGATGCGCACCACGAGCGACTCGAGCACCCGTTGCTTCGCGCGGAGCTTCAGTTCCGGGATGACCCAGTTCATTTGCTTCTCGAGCTCGGCGCCGGCCTTGATCGAGGCGACGACCGAGCGTTTCCATTCGCGCCAGTCATAATCCGCCGCCGACTCGCCTCGATCGCGCTCATTCATCAGGCGCAATCGCTCGATCCCGACGAGCGAAGTCGCGAACGTGTCATCGAGCGAGCGGTGCGGCTCAGGCGTATCGGGCGACTCGAGAGGACCAGCTGTGCGAGCGCGTTTCATGGCGCGCCCGAGTCTAGGCGTGTGCAGCGCTACTGCGTGAGGGATTCGATCGTGCTATTGGCCGATCGTTCGGCGAGTGCAGTTCAGGTGCGCGATTTAAGACGCCGGCCCAAATTGCTGCACCCAGCTCCCGCCGTGATCGCTCGAGGTGTAGAGCGCGGGCGTGCTCGCATAGAGCGGCGAGCCGAACGCATCGAGGTTGCCCGTGAGGTAGAAGCTCTCCTCGACGCGCATGACCGCGCCCGCCCCGTTCGTATAGAGCGCGGCGCCCACCCCGACGCTGGTCGCGGTCATGACCCAGGCGATGCCATCCGTGCTTTGGCCGCAGTAGCCATAGCCGGCGCACACGAAGGCCGTCCCGTCGAACACGACATCCTCGAGCGCGCCGGAGCCTGGCGTCGTGAAATAGGTGAGCGCCACGGGCACGGTGGGAAATCTCACCGTCCAGGTGTTGCCCGTATCGGTCGAGGTCCAGATCGCCGCTGCGTAGGGGTTGCCCGCGTGCGCGGCATTGCCGACCGCGACCAGCGTTGCCCCGTTCTGTGCGGTGGCCTGCACCTGCGCGCTCGGGGTGCCGGCCGCGGCGAGTTCGGTGAAGGTGAGAAGGTCCGGCGAGGTGTAGAAGCGCACGGCGAGCGCGGCCGGCGTGTGGGTCGTGTTCGACCAATTTGAGACGATCACATAGCGCGCGCGGCCGGGGTCCCAGAAAATCGCCATGGGGTCTGAGAAAATATTCTCGGCCGGCAGATACGGCAGGCCGACCGGGTAGTCGGTCCAGGTTGCAAAATCGGGCGAGGCCGAGATCACGGGCTGTTGCGTCGTGTGCGAGTCGCCCCACGCCAAGAACTGCCCGTTCAGATACCCCGCCCCGTTCACCGTTTGCAGCGCGCCGCCGTCCGCATCGTTCGCCTCGGTCCAGGGTTTCACGGCGAAGTCGAGGCCGACCGAGGTCCAGAACTGGCTGGCCTCGACGGCGTAGATTTTCCCGTCCCGCACGCAGGCCGGCGAGAGCGTGAGCACGGCCTCGCCGGAAGCGCCAGGGAAGCCCGCATCGCCGTGCGGATCGGCCACCGTCGACCAGGTGAGGCCGTCGGGCGAGGTGTAGTAGGTAATGAGCACGCCCGAAGCACTCACGGCGAACACGTAGGACCAGACGATGAAAAGATTCTCGACGCCTAAAAACATCTGCACAGTCGGCATCTCGCTCGCATCGACCGTGCCCGAGGAGCCTCCCGAGAGAATCGGCACGGGCGGCGGCGGCGGCGGGGCCGTATAGGCCGCCATGGTAATCAAGGCCGAGCGCTGCGCTTGAGCGCTCGTCCCTTGCGGCGTGACGGTTTGGACCTCGACATAGAGTTCGGTATGGCTCGTATCCTGGCTCCAGGTGAAGGTCGCACCCGGACAGAGCGGCACGGTGAGAAACGGCGCGAAGGTCGAATCGAGAAACGTGATCGTGTAGGTCGTGCCCGCCTCCGGCGTGACCGCGCCCATCGTCGCATCGATCAGCGTCTCGGCCTGGGTCAGCCGGTTGCGGCTCGCCCAGGTGAGGACGAGCGGCGAGGCCTGCGGGGCGGTCAGAAGATCCGAGCGGATCCCGTTGACCAGGATCGCGCCCGGCGGATAGGGGAGCTCGGAGCGCCCGACGATCGCAATCGTGATCACCGGCGCCAAGGCGAGCGCGAGCTGGCCCTGGCCCGCATTGGTCAGGGGACACACCTCGATCACCTCGCCCGCCGTGTACTCGATGTTATCGGTCCCGAGCAGCTGATCGTAGAAGAACACTCGCACGCCCGGCCCGTGCGTCGCGGGCACGCTATCCGCGCAGCCGCGCGCGATCGTCGCGATCCCGCTGGTCGAGTCAAACGCATCGATACGGATGATTTCAAACGAGGACCCATCGAGGATCATCGCCGCCATGCCGATGCTGACCAAGGCCGGGTCGGTGAGCTCGAGAAAGGTGCACGCGGTATCAAAGAGGCCGAGCGCGCCCTGGATGGTCGCGGCCGGGCAAAAATGCGCCGTGACCTTGGCCGTGAACGTGGTGTAAGGCGCGGGCGCGCTCGCCACCGCGTAGGAGTACTGCAGGCCGTTCGGGCGGCCGACCGCGGTGGCGAGATAGCCCGTCGCCGCCGGCATCGCCGCAACCGCGGCCGCGCCGTTCTCGAGCACGAGGTCCCGGTAGCCGGCCTCAAAGCCGTGATAGACCGTCGGGACCGCGGGTTTCGTTGAGGGGATCACCCAGCCTGTGGTTTGGACCTGGATGTAGGTATCGGAGGGCAGGCTGTAATTGTCCTGCACCGCGGTGACGGTGATCGAGCCGTCGGTTAGTTTCCCATAGTCGACCTCGCCCACCCGAAAGGTGATCGAGGCGATCTCCGCGTCAGGAAAGGTGAGCACGAAGAGCGCGCCCGGCACCATCGTGTAGAGCTTGCGATTGAATTTGATTTTGATGCGCTTCAAGGGAATCGACACCGCCGCGAGCTCGCGTTGCGCGACGCGCGCGGCCAAGTCTGCGGTTGCGATGCCCGGGAACTGCTTGACGTCGGAGACAACCACGCCCTGCGCCTGGATCGCGCCCAAGGCCTGGATGATGATCGATTGCGCGTTTTTGAGCGCCGGATCGTAGTAACGCACCACGAGCTCATTGGTGCAGCCGGTGATGGTCGAGTCCTCTTTTTCCTCGAGCGAGATGACATCGTCGGCCGTGAATTGCGGGAGCGTCGTCGGATCGTAGCCGCCGCGGATCAGATTCAATTGAAAAAGCCCCGTGGTCGGGGAGGAGACGAGAACGCCCGCGATATAGTCCATGAGGAGCTGAATGAAGTTCTCGATCGTGTCCTGCCTCCTCCAATACAGGCACAGGCCAAACCCCTCGTTGAACAGCTGCAGCGCGGCGGCGCGAAAACTCGCATCATCGATTTGCTGCGCCGGGTAGCCCATGCCCCAATCGGGATTGGTTATCACTTCATACAGAATGTGCGCCGGATTCATGCCGACGGCGCCCGAGGAGAGCGGGATCGCAGCGGTCGCGGCATACCAGGGCGCATCACCAAACCAGCCCTTAACCGCGCGGCGCACCTTGAAGGCCCACGGTTTGGGGTAAGGATTATTCGCGCCGATCAAGCCGCCCGCCGCGGACGCGCTCGGGATGAGCGAGAAATTCGGCGAGAAGGCGGCGCCGGTGCCGACGCCCGCCTCGCGCAAGCCGCCTCCCGGGACGTCGATCCCGTGATAGACGAGCGTCATGACGCCGCGGTAGGCCGGCTGCGGGAGGCCTTGTTGCGCCGTCAAATAGACGTTTGGCTGTTGCGAGGCCTCGCCCATCATCACATCGAGCGTGCCGAAGAGGCCGCCCTCGCGCCCCTGGCCGCCGAAGAGGTTCGGCGCGTTGATCTCGATCGAGCCCGAGGCCGTTTGCGCGCCGCTCCAGGCGGTCAAGTCCCCGGCGCGCAGCTCCAGGAGCGCATCGCATGGCCCGTGACCGACGCCGAAATGAATTCCGATGTAATAGTTATACCCTGAGACGGTGCCGCCGCTCTTACCCACGATCCGCCTCGGCGCGCGCAAGCGCGCAGACTCTCAAGGCGTAGAGGTCCCCCGTCGCCTCGAGCCGCTCGGCGGGCGTGCCGTGGCGGATGAAATCGAGCATGTCAAAGCCATGCAGCACCGCCCACGCGCGCGCCCCGGCCGAGCACAGCCCGAGCGCGCGAATGTGGCGCATGTACACCCGTACCTCCCCCTTGCTCACTTCCCGCCGGAGGCGTAAATCGGCGTATTCGAGAGGTCCCCGTACCAGAGGATATGCGAGTCATCGATCCACACTTCGCCGAAAATGACGCCGACGGGTAAGCCGATCTCGGTCGTCGGGATGTTGACATCATCGAGCGTTGCGGCCTCCGGCGGTTGCGGTTTTGGCGTGAGCGCATAGGCCAAGATCGCCGCGACGACCATGATCGCGAGTTGAATCCACATAGGTTTTCTCCGTGTTAGTAAATCGGTGTCCCGTCCATCGGATTTTTGAGCGGCACGTAAAGCGCGCCGCCGTAATTCAAAATGTTCCCGGGTTGTGCGCCCTCCGCCACCGCCCCTAACTGAAAACATCCGCACGTCGCCGACGTGTGATCGCATCCCGGGAAGGCGTCGAGGAGGAGGCCGACGACGAGATCCGGCGACCCATAGGCGAGCGTGAGTGTTGTCCCGGCGACCGAGTCGATCGTGCGCCGCTCGAGATACCCATCGCCCGAATCCCATTCGACGTAGCCGCCCGCGAAGGAGAGTCCCGCGTGCGGCGGCACAAAGCCGGGCGCGGTGATCGTAAAGCCGGCGACGACCG
>Ga0116227_10014672_pt1 | contig 11854 bp, 6 predicted proteins | sample S1TSphgellanicum_FD_89693 | JGI IMG/M metagenome (GOLD analysis project Ga0116227, IMG submission 89693) | Host-associated microbial communities from peat moss isolated from Minnesota, USA - S1T2_Fb - Sphagnum magellanicum MG | ecosystem: Host-associated > Plants > Peat moss > Unclassified... | reverse complement strand
GGCTTCATCGCGCCGGATGATTTCGAGGCGGCGCTCACATTTCAAATCTGGACCATGCTGATCATCGGCGGATCGGGCAACAATTGGGGCGCGCTGCTCGGAGCGGGCGTGGTGTCGGCGCTCTGGAGTGCGACCGGCCTCGCCACCGGTGCATTTTTTCCGGCGGAAAGCCAGGCGCGCGCCGCAGCCCTGCGGATAGTGGCCATCGGCGTGCTGCTCGCCGCCACCGTGGTGTGGCGGCCGCGCGGTCTGCTACCCGCTGTAGTGCCGGGGCAGCAGGATCCGAAAGCTGGTGCCGACCCCGGTCTCGGACGTCATTTCGATGGTGGCGTCCAATAGATCGCACAAGCGCTTGACGATGGACAATCCCAAGCCCTCGCCGGTCGCGTCCCGGACCGGACCCGCAGGACCAGGCTGAACGGGAACGTCGGCTTCGTTTGCAGTGTCCGCTTGTTCCTGCGCGTGCGTATCGACGTGTCTGACCTCATCCGCGCGGTGTTGCGCCTTTTCCAATGCCTGCGTCAGCGGCTGGTCGGAGCCGCTGTGAAAGCCCGGACCCGTATCCGTGATGCACAGCCGCCACCGTTTCGGGTCGTTGTCCTCACTGTCGCCCCACGTCACGGTGATGCCGCCCTGGCGCGTGAACTTCACGGCGTTCAGGATCAGATTTTGCGCGATACGGCGGATCTTCACCTCATCGCCCTCGACCGCAAAGCCGTCCGGGCCGCTGCAGCGCAGGAACAGGCGCCGGTCCTGCGCGACGGAGCGTATGCCTTCGCACAATTGCTGCAGCAGGGCGGATACATCGACCAAATCGACACGTCGCTGTTCGGTGCCGGCCTGCAGTCGCGCCAGCTCGGTGACGTCGTTGAGCAGGTGATGCAACGAGGTCACGTTGCGCATGAGAATTCTGACGAACGTATCGCGCGTCGGTTCGCGCAGACCTGTCTGGCTCAAACCCACCGTGGCATTGGCAACCACGCCGAGATTGCCGCGCAGGTCGTGTGCCGCCTCGCGCCACAGGTCGGCCCGCTGTTTTTCCAGAAGCTGAATGTCCTGAAGCGCCGTTTCCAGGTCCTGCAACTGGCCGGCCGCCTCCTGCTGCTGGAGGTGAAAGAATTGCGCCACGCTCTCCTCGATACCGGTGCTGCACAGCGCCGCCCAGATACGGTTGGCTTCGCGGGTGGCTTCGGTGTTGACGCTCCGGTAGCTCTCGAGCTCCGCCACCACGATTTCGTTCAGCTTTCCCAGCTCACGGGTGACTTCCCGTAAATCATAGCCTTGTTGCCACCGTTGCAGGCCGTGCGCCGCCGCCTGAGCCTGGCCCAGTTCGCTTTGAGCCGCGGTTTCCCCCGCGGGCGAATCGCGCAAGCGGCGCTCAAAAGTCGAGAGCAGTCCGGGGATGTGATCGTACAAGTCGACATAGGGTAGCGGGTCGCTGGATTTCAGGGTGGGATCCCTGTTGATGGCATTACGCCAGGCTAGCAAGATGGCGTCCCGCCGGTGCCGCAGGTGGTCGGCGAGCGCGATCAGCCCTTTATCGAGAGTTGTCACGGTTTGCGCTCCGTAAATTGCTCATCCCGCGGGGAAGTGTACCGCACGGCGCCGGCTTTGCTTCAACGGCGTACGGGCACATCGATGTAGCTATCGCTGAACCACCGAATCTTGATGGGAGAGGCGCCATCGGCAATGGACTCTTCGCTGACATCATTGCCCGTGCCGTAGTTTATCTCCCGGTCGGGGCGCTTGCTGATGCCGAGTATCATGACCAGGCGGCTTCCCGGCTGCAACAGACGGGCGGTCATGCGCTCGCCGTGCACAGTCAAGGCCTGTCGTTCGCCCGCCTTCAGCAGGTGTCGATGCACGGGATCTCGCGCGTAGCTCGCCCGAATTTCGTCGGTGGGACTGAACAGACGGACGTAATCGCCATTGGCCTGGTGCTCGTACAGAATGATGTTCAGATCGACGTCCATTTTGTTCACGGCAAAGTCCAGCCGTGCCGAGAACAGGCCGTTCAGTTCGATCCGCTTCGGCAGCGGATCACTTTCATACTCGACATGATTGTGCGGTGCGAGACTTTTGCTGATGAGGTCGAGCGACGGCACCCAGGTGGGGTCCTTGCGGCTCTTCAGGCTCACGCTCTGATGTACGTACGCGGAATGCGCGACTTTATGCTGGCTCAGATGGTGCACGTCTCCGGAGGCCGCGGGGTTCAGATATAAACGTATCGTCCCGTTCGCCATGGCGTCGATCGAGGCTGCGTGACGCCACTCATTCGTACCCATGACCTCATAGTTGACGGTGCCCGCGAGCGGCGACGGGATTGCGCCGCCGTTGAAAACGTGATCGAACCACTGGTAGCGGAGTTCACGCACGTCGATCAACGCCGCGGCGTCGACGGCATAGGCCTGCAGCGTGGCAAGCGGGCCGCGTTGCATGACGGCGTCGTCATAGGGACCGATGAGCAGCGTATCGTCGGCGTGCGGATTGTATCGATGGTGCTGCATGAAATAGTACAGCGCGCCCGGTTGGCTGCCCGCGTAATAGCCGGTCATGGTCAGCACCGGTATGTTGATCCTGGCAAATTGTTCGCGGAACGGGATCATTTCCTGCCAAAACCGATCGTAGCTTGGGTGATTGAGCCAGCGGATGAATATCGGGTCGGGCTTGCCGTGGATGCGGCCCAGATCGCGGTAGCGCTCGCCGCCGGCGTACCACTTCTCGTTGAGCTCATGCCACAAGGAATCGTTGTAGAAGTCTTTCTCGTCCGCCTTTTTCTTATCGGTCACGTACAAGGACCAGCGGTAGGCCGAGTTTTGGAAAATGTTTCCGGCCATTGGAACATCGACGCCCGGTGCGCTGGCTGCGGAGGTCGCGAGCGCCTTGAGTCCGGCGGGCATGTGCTTCGCCGCGGCCCATGCGGCAAAACCACTGTAGCCCTCGCCGAACATTCCGACGCGGCCATCGCTCCAAGGCTGCTGGGTAATCCAGTTGATGACCAGGCGCGCGTATTCGCCGTCGCGCTGATAGGGCAACACGGGTCCCGGGGTGCCGTGGACTCCCGGGCTGTACGCCACCACGCCCACATAGCCGTGTGCCGCGCACTCCTTGGCATAGTTGTCGGAATCGTAGATGGTGTACTGCAAGAGCGCGGGCAGCGGCTTCGCGGCTCCACGGGGACGTACCAGCAACGCGGCGATTCTGGCGCCGTCCGGCGTCTTGATCAGAATGCCGTCATCCACCTCGTAGCGTCGGCGGTCGTCCTCGGCGATGAGCGCATCCACCAACGGGCCGAAGGAGCGGTAGGCGTCGTAGTAAAGGTACGCCCAAAACAGATCGAACGCTGCCGGTTCGCCGATGCTGTCCGACGCGCGTTGCTGATCCAGGACTCTCTGGAAGCCATCTTGGTAGAAAGACGGCGGTGTACGCAACCACGCGTTCAGGATGTAGGCATCCCGGTCGCCGATCCGGTCCGCCACCTCCCGGTACGACCTCGCAAAAGCATCGGCAAACGTCAGCCGCTGCTGCAGCTCCAAAGTGCGCGCATGCGCGTAGATGTCGAAGATGACGTCGCGCGTGACGGGCTTGATGCCCGGTCTGCGGCGCCGTTCGCGCAACGTTCGCCGCGACTCATCCGCGGCCGGAAAGTTGCCGGCCACCATTTGCAGGGCCGACAAATTGGCGAGGTAGCGGTCCGGGTCGGGATCTTGGTACACGGGCACCAGCCGGCCCGCCAGATCGCGCAGCGCGGCCGCGGCGGCGTCGCCGGGTGCGTTCGGGGCGCGAAATTCGAGATCCGACGCCATGGCCGTCGAGGCCAGCGCCGCGGCGAGCAATATCCCGATCCAACGCCTGAATGCCTTCATGCCGGACTTCCGGACGCCTTGTCCGGACGTGCGCCGACGGGCGTGGGCGCAGCTTTGATCAGATGCAAAACCCGTGTGAACAACGGATGAGCCTGGGCGGGGCCGCCTATGTGAATGATCGCGGTGCCCTTCAATTCGTTGTTGAATACATCGATGAGGACATCGAGAACATCGTCCTCCAGCACACCGAATAAACCGTCCACCAGCACCCAGGGCGGCGCTTGCAGCAAAATTCTGGCGACCGCGAGGCAAAGCTGTTCGTCCTGGCTCAACTCGCGATCCCAGCGCTGCGTGGTGTCGAGCAGCGGCGCGAGCCGCTCGAGGCCCAATCGATACAGCGCACGCTTGAAGGCCGTGTCTGTGAAGTTGTCCGCCTTCAGCGGGTAGGCGAGGACCTCGCGCAACGTGCCGCGCGGCATGTAGGGCGTGCCGCGCGGCAGGTAGAATATTTGTTCGCCCGCGGGACGCACGATCCGCCCGACGCCCCAGGGCCACAGTCCCGCCAGCGCGCGGAACAGCTGAGTCTTGCCGGTTCCTGGCGCGCCCAAAATGAGCACGCGCTCGCCCGATTTGACCACCACGCTTCGTTCCTTGAGCCTGTCGGCGTTGGCAGAAGAAACGATTTCGAGGTCGTCGATCTCGATCCTGCCGGCGCTACCCTCGGCGTAGCTGATGCGGCTCTCGAAGCCCACCGGTTCGTGCACACGCATCAGCGCATAGCGGAAGTTGGCGACCCGCAGCAACGTGGCGCGCCAATCCGCGATCGCGCTGAAGTTGTCGATGAACCAGCGCAGCGAAGACTGCGCCTGGCTGAAGGCGCCGGCCGCCATCATCAGGCCGCCAAAGGTCACCTTACCGCTGAAGTACAAGGGTGCGGCAACCAGGATCGGTGCGACGATGGTCACCCAGCCGAAGCCGGCTGTGACCCAGGTGAGATTGGCATGACCGCGCACGATGCGGCGCGTCGCCGCCAGCACATTGCCGAGATGCATTTCGATGCGGCGTTTCTCGTCCGCCTCGCCCGCGGCGAGGGAGATGTCATCCACATGCTCGTTGACCCGCACCAGGCTGAAGCGCAAATCGGCCTCGCGCGCGTAGCGCTGCGCGTTGCGCCCGATCAAGCCCTTGCCGACCAGATAGCTCAACAATGACCCGATGCTGGCGTATGCCATGGCTGCCCAGACCATGAAACCCGGCACCGTGTAATCGCGGTCCCCGATGTGGAACGAGAAGCCCTTCGACAATCCCCACAGCACGCCCGCGAAGGTCAGGAACAAGATGGACGCCTGCAGCAGACCCACGGCAAGGTCTGCCGACAACTCGCACAGTTTGCGGGCGTCCTCATGGATGCGCTGATCCGGATTGACGCCCATGGCCCCGGCATTGGAGAGCCAGAATGCGCGGCGCGGCAGCATCCAGTCCTGCAACAAGGCGACGACCAGACCCTGGCGCGACTTCATCTCCAGCGTCTCGACCAGCCAACGCTGCATGACGTTGAGCGTGAGCAAGCATGCGGCGATGACGAAGAACACGCCCAACTCGAACAAGAAGTCGCGCAAGTCACGGCGCGAGAGGGCGTCGTAGAACGGTCGGTTCCAGGTGTTGAGCCGGATCTGGCCGTAAGCCGTCGCGCCCACCACCACGAGGAGGCCGAGTATCAGCAGGATGATCGTCTTGCCGACCGGGGAGCCCAGGATCGTCCGCCCCAACAGTCCCACCTGGCGAGTCAGACTCAGGTGAGCAAATTCGCCCTCCGACGCGGTGCCGGGAATGTCTGTCGTCGAGCGTTCTGTCACTGTGCCCGCAGGATAACACCCAAGCCGGGGCTGGGCGCTGAAGGCCTATGTGATACAGATCACTTCTGCGGCAGTCCGCGGCAACGTCACGCAGTCCGGGTCGAAATCGGTGTACGCAGCGCCGTCGATGATGACGCGGCGAAGCGGCGCGCGCAGCGGCGGCTTGAGCAGTATTTTCCCGGGGAATCCGCCCGCCAACTCGAAACGCAGCGTCGTGGCATCCAACTCGCGCAGCGAGTAACTCAGATTGCCGTACAGCGTCGGCATTGCGTTCACCCGCACGCCGTCGCCTTCGAGCCATTCCTGCGCGAGACCGGCCGCGACGATCAATGAGTGATCGGCTTCACGTTCGTATGCGAACAGGGCGCGCACGGCGAGCACGTACTCGGCCGCGATCCAGGTATGCGGAAGATCGCCGAGGTGAGCCGGCGTGTGCCGATCATGCCACGCGATTTCCGGCCACTGATTCCAGGCCACCGGCCGGCGGTCGGACAGGAAGAAGCGCAGCAGTTCGAGCGCCGCGGAACGTTGACCGAGACGCACCAATGCACCGATGTTGCGGATTTCGTAGGGGGTGTAGTTGCTCCATGAGACGGCGCCGCTGCGCTTTGAGCGCCAGTCAGCGAGATATTTCTCGAAGGTGCGGTCGAGTGCGCCGCGGTTCAGTCCCGCAGGCACGTCGAGCAGGTAGATCGCGTTGGCGGTCGCGGTGGGATCGAAATCGGCCCACTCGATGCTGCCCGGGATGAAGTCGAGGCCGCGCTGGGCGCGCGTGGTTTCGATCGCAGCGAACAGCGCGGCGGCAAGTCTGTCGCCGAGTTCCTGCCAGCGCTGTGCAACGGATTCGTGACCGGAGCGCCGAGCCAATTGCGCAGCGTCCGACAGTCCTCGCAGCGTCCAGAAGTCGTCCCAAAAGGAGTGCACCGGTTGGGCCAGATAACCTTCATGACTCACGGAAATCGGCATCAGTCCATCTGCCTGGATGGCACGTTCGATGTATCCGACCGCCCGCTCGATGTTCGGCCAAAGATCGCGCACCAAGCCCAAATCCGCGGAAAAATAATAATAGTCGGCAATGAGCGCCAGCAATTCCCCGTGGCTGTCGTGTTCCACCAGCCAATCGATGCCCTCGGCATCGACGCAGCAAGGTACGAATCCGTCGGCACGCTGATGGGGTGCGTACCACAGGATGAATTCGCGCACTTCGGCGCGGTGACCCATGCGCAGCAGCGCCGCACTCATCATGGCACCGTCGCGAATCCAGGTGCGCGTGTAGCGCCGCGGTCCCGGTTGCAATGCGGCGCCGCGCCGGGTGATCAACACATGCGCGGTGGCGGTGAGTGCGGCATTCACCGCGTCCATCGCCCAGCCGTTGCCGCTCCACTGCGCCACCGCCAGACGGGCGCCCCAATCGAATGCCGGCTGGCCGATCCCCGGTGCGCCGGCGGGCGGTTGGCTGGCTCCCGGTACGCCGGCCGCCGGTAGGTTGGCCCCCGGTTGGCCGGCCCCCGGTTCGCTGCGCACGTACGCGGCATCCGATGCGTGGCTCACGAGAGTTTCGACTGCCTGATGCGCCGGCACCGCGAGATCGAAGCAGAGCGCGCCGCAGGCAAAGCCGAACGGATCCGTGACGCGGGTGGCGGCGGGCAGCGCTCCGGACTGCAAATGAGCCGGCATGAACCCGTCGTCGAAACGCAGGGCGCCGAAGCGCACCGGCGCCGCACCGGCCGTGGATTCCGGCGCCATCGCGATCGTGCCCTCGACACGGTCCGTGCCGTTGACGCGGACCGTGCCGTCCAGCCATTGCAACTCATGAATCAAACTCACGCCGCCGAGATTGCGAAAGCTCTGCCAGGGCGGCGTCACCTGGAACGGGCGCAGCAGCACGAACAGGCGCGCGGGCACTTGGTGCGGGGTCAAGTTCTCGACACGATAACGCACGCGCGTCGCCCCGCTCGCCGTGGCATACGCCTGCACGGTCAAGCGCCAATCATCGTCATCCCAGACCACCGAGGGTGCCGGTATCCAACCTTGCGGCAGTTCTTGTCGCGCGCGCACGTCGGCCCAGGTCACGAGCCGATTGCCGATCCACAACATCGGTTCGATCGAGAACGAACCCTGGCCGACCTCGACCATGCCGTCGTCATTCATCAACCCGCAGTGATCGCCGTCGGCAATGCCGAACGGTGTCCAAAGGCTCTGTTCTCGATGCAGCCAGCGCGGGTGCCAGCCGCGCGCTTCGCCGGCCGCTATGCTGTTCCAGAACGCGGGAATGGAGCGCGAGAATTCGAAGGACTGCACCCGAAGCGCAGCTCCCGACGACACCTCATTGAGCGACAGCCGCAGAAATCGCGTGCGCAGCCCCGGCAAATACACATACGAGCGCCGGCCGCCGGCGGCGGGCGCACGGTGAATGAGCGACCAACGCTTGCCGTTGCCCGAGGCGAACAGGCGGAATCCGCGCGCGGGCGCAGCCTCGAGCCAATCGATCACCAGGCCGCCGATCGTTCGCCGCTCGGTCCAATCGATGACGATCCACGGCCTGGCATCATCGGAGCGCGGTTTCCAACCGGCGGTGAGCGCCGCGGAGGCATCGAAACCAGGCGACGCGCTCGATGCCGTCGCCTCGGGAGGCGCGGTGGGCGTGCGATCCTCGATCTCCAGATCAGAAATCCACAGCGTGCCTTTGCCACCCGTGCCGGCGACGATCGCGATTTCCAGGGATCCGAGCGTCGTAATGTGCCCGGACCCGAGCGGTCCCCAGCCAAAATCGATTTCCTGATTCGGGATTCTGAACTGCTTCCAACGCCGCGGAGCGGCGAGATCCTTCTGCACGTGCCGCCAGACATTCTGGCCGGTGCCATCGACGAGCTTGAGTTCCAGGTTGTTCCGCGGGCCGGCGCCGCGCAGCCGAAAGTTGACCGCATAATCCTCGGGCATCGTGCGGCTCACCGCGCAGCGTGCAACCACGAAGCCGCCGCCGCCCTGGAAGTCGTAATCCAGCTTCAGCGCGGGAGCCCCACCCGAGAGAATCGAAGTCAATTGCAATCGAGCGTTGCCGGATACGACGGCTTGCCAGGACGAAAGGTCGACGGGCGTGCGGCGAGGGTTGTGTGGCATCGCGCCATTGTACGCGGCAAGAACTCCACTCGTTGCAAGCCACCGCGAAGGCCGCCGCAAGCCCATGAGTTGCCTGGGTCCGGCGTTAGCGTGTAGCTTGTTTCGCAACGGCATGAACACCAACCCGGACCCAGCCCGCTTGACGAAGCATCTGATCGTGACCGCCGACGACTTCGGTTTGCACGAGTCAGTCAATGACGCGATCGAGAAGGCAAGCCATGCCGAGACGCTCACCGCCGCCAGTTTGATGGTGGGGGCGCCGGCGGCGGCCGACGCGATCGAGAGGGCGCATCGTCTTCCGCAGCTGCGCGTCGGCCTGCATCTGGTGTTGGCCGACGGCTGGCCGGTGCTTGCGCCGGCCGAGATTCCCGCGCTCGTCGATGACAAGGGCTTCATGGACGATTCGATGGTACGGCGCGGCATCGACATCGCCACCAACCGCAAGGTGAGGGACCAGGTCGAAGCGGAAATACGCGCGCAATTGCTTGCCTACCTGTGCACCGGCCTGCCGCTCGATCATGTGAACGTGCACAAGCATTTTCATTTTCATCCGGCGATTCTCGGCATACTGCTGTCGTTGGCTCGGGAGTTCGGTATCCGTGCCATCAGGGTTCCTCAGGAGCCTTTATGGTTTGCGCGGGCTCACGGCACATGGGGCTCTCTGCCTGGCGCTGCATCATTGGCGGCGCTCGCCGCCACCATGAAACAGCGCATTCGCGCGGCAGGGATCTTGTGCAACGATCATATTTTCGGAATCGCCGGCAGCGGCGCCATGGATGAGCCTCTCTTGCTGGAGGTGCTCGCGCGTTTGCCGCACGGCCTCACCGAGATCTATTTGCATCCGGCCATCGAGTCGGGGAGCGTCATTGCCCCTTCGATGACGGCCTACCGGCACGGCGAGGAATTTGCCGCCCTCTTGAGCCCGCGCGTGCGGGCGGCCATGAATTCGGCGGGTATCAAACGCGGTGGATACGCGGATTTCCCGCGCACAGCGCCGCCCACACCGGTGTACTGCGACCCTTGATTTCGGTGATTCGACTGCCCGGTGTGCTGCAGCGAAAGATCGACCGCCCATGAATCATCTATAATGCTGATTCAAGGCATGAAAATGCGTCTTAGTTGCAACGTCAAATAGGCATTGTCAGGCGGCAAGCCATGCCCCACACTTGCCAGTTGAATCCGGCTGTGTGCCGGCCTGCGTGCTTTGCCTAACAAAGCGCACATCGAGGATGGTGACAAAGATGACGATTTCGACACAATTGCCCGACCGCACGGTCCTCAAGACGCTGTTTCTGCAAGCTCCGTCGTTCGATGGGTTCGACGGCGGGGCGGGCTCACGCTACCAGGCGAAGCGCGAGGTCAAATCGTTCTGGTATCCGACCTGGCTGGCGCAACCTGCGGCTCTGGTGCCGAATTCGCGGGTCCTTGACGCCCCGGCGGACGAACTGTCAGTGGAACAGACCCGCAAGATCGCCCGCGAATATTCGTTGGTGATCATGCACACCAGTACGCCCTCGTTCCCGACCGATGCAAAATTCGCCGAGCTCTTGAAGGAAGATAATCCGGGTGTGCTGATCGGCCTGGTCGGCGCCAAGACCATGGTGGATCCCGAAGGATCGCTGAAGGCCACCACGGCCGTGGATTTCGTGTGCCGCGAGGAATTCGATTTCTCTTGCAAGGAAGTGGCCGAGGGAGCGCCGTTGCCGACGGTCAAGGGGATCTCCTATCGCGGCGAGGATGGCCGGATCGTGCACAATCTGCCGCGGCCGATTCTCGAGAACATGGACGAGTTGCCGTTCGTTGCGCCGATCTACAAGCGTGATTTGAAGATCGAGAATTACTTCATCGGTTATTTGAAGCATCCCTATGTCAGCTTCTACACCGGGCGCGGTTGCCGCTCGAAGTGCACATTCTGTCTGTGGCCGCAAACGGTGGGTGGACATCGCTATCGGGTGAGATCTGCGGACAACGTCATCGCGGAAGTGAAGTGGATCAAGGAGAACATGCCCGAAGTGAAGGAAATCATGTTCGACGACGACACCTTCACAGATTCATCCAACCTCGAGCGCGTCGAGGCCATCGCGAAGGGCATGGGCGCACTCGGCGTAACGTGGAGCTGCAACGCCAAGGCCAACGTGCCGTTCAAGACGTTGCAGGTCATGAAGGAGAACGGACTGCGCTTGTTGCTGGTGGGCTACGAGTCCGGCGACGACCAGATCCTGCACAACATCAAGAAAGGCCTGCGCACGGACATCGCGCGCCGCTTCACCGAGGATTGCCGCAAGCTCGGCATCGTCATACACGGCACGTTCATTTTGGGGTTGCCCGGTGAGACGCTGGCGACCATCGAGAAGACAATCGATTTCGCCAAGCAGATCAACCCGCACACCATTCAAGTGTCGCTGGCGGCTCCCTATCCCGGCACGACGCTGTACAAGCAGGCGGTTGACAATGGCTGGCTGCAGGAGAACGACGCCGCCAATCTGGTCAATGACAAAGGTGTGCAGCTGGCAGCCATCAGCTATCCGCATCTTTCCAAGGAAGAGATCTTTCACAGCATGGAAGTCTTCTACAAGCGCTTTTACTTTCGCCCCGGCAAGATTTGGGAAATCGTCAAGGAAATGCTGGTGAGCTGGGACATGATGAAAAGGCGATTGCGGGAAGGAGCTGAGTTCTTCCGGTTCCTGCGTGCTCACCAAGCCTGATCGCAGCGGAAAGTCAGCGTGACCTTCCTGCATGCATTGTTCGCCATTCTCGGGTTCTCCGCGCTGCTGATCTCCAGCGGTTTTTCGGTGTTCGCGCTGCTCGCGGTGATCATTTGGCGGCTGCGATACGCCCACAACCGGCCGGCGCCCGGGGCGCAGCCACCGGTGACGGTGCTGAAGCCGCTGTGCGGAACTGAGCCCGGTTTGTATGCGCACTTGAAGTCGTTCTGCCTGCAGAATTATCCGACATTTCAAATCGTGTTCGGGGTGCGGGAGCGCACGGACGCGGCATTGGCGGTGGTCGAGCGCCTGGTCGCGGAGTTTCCTGCGTTGTCGATCGACGTGGTGGTGAACCCGCAGATTCACG
>Ga0116227_10014671_pt1 | contig 11856 bp, 12 predicted proteins | sample S1TSphgellanicum_FD_89693 | JGI IMG/M metagenome (GOLD analysis project Ga0116227, IMG submission 89693) | Host-associated microbial communities from peat moss isolated from Minnesota, USA - S1T2_Fb - Sphagnum magellanicum MG | ecosystem: Host-associated > Plants > Peat moss > Unclassified... | reverse complement strand
TTTCCGGTCGTGCGGATCGAAACCTGCGGCCTGCCACTTGCACCATATTACCCATAACCCGAATAATACATTTACCAGCAGCTGCGCTGTGAGTTCCGTGTCCGTATCCTTGTTCAATTCCCCGCTTTCCACCCCTTTTGAAATGGTAGCAGAAAGAAAGGCAATCTCCACCTGCTGCAATAACTCAATGGTTTGCCGCATCAGGCTGGACGGAACGTCCTTGATCCATTCGTTTACGCCAAAAAGAAAATGATATTCTAACAGCATCTTCTCTTTCAGCTCCAGGTAGCGGTCCATGATATCCCCGGTACACGGGGCCTCTTCCACATATGCCGACATGTCAATAAAACAATCAGCAATCATCCGCTCCACTACCGCCACATAGATGGATTCTTTATCCGAAAAATAATAATACAAAGAGCCTTTTGAAATTTCCAGATCCCTGGCTATTTCCTCCATGGTAGTTTTAGACAATCCAAACCGCTTGAAGCGCTTTAACGCCGCTTCCAGTATCATAGTTCGTTTCAGATCCTGTTCTGCCATAAAGTGTAGGTGCAAACAAAACTGACTGTTTGACTATTTTGTTTTGCGGGTCAAATGTACAACCAAAACTAAATCCACCAAACTTTTTTGTTAAGAAATTGTTACCTACCCTTCGCGCAACACCTCAAAACGAAAGAAAAGGCATAGAAATAAGTACTCGTTCGTAAAAACGAGGCAAATTGTTAAATGAATCTAAAATAAGGGGCCGGAAAAATTGAAATTGTGTAAATACCGCTAAAGACTATACGCTGTTAATGCGTCATCCGGAGTAACAAATCACGTTGCCGTCTTTCCGTAATATCCAGTACAGACCCGCCTTTCAGCACTACTTTACCAGATGATCCATCCAGATGACTGATATTGGAAATCTGTATCATCTGGTTATTGTTGATCTGGTAGAAGTGAAGAGATGCAAACAAATCGGCATAATACCGGAAGGAAGCCACGGCAGTAATGTGTTTGCCGGTATTCAAATGGAAGATGCAATTGTCGGCCTGCGTTTCCAGGTATTCAATAGCAGGGATATTTATAGTATAAGCTTCTCCGTTAGTAGCAGGGATCAGGAGCTGCCAGGCTACCGGCCTGCTGTTATTGAAATTTTCCAGCAATACCCGATACCGGTCTTTACTGCTGCCGGAACTGATCCGCTCTGTTACCAGGGCTACTGCCTGCAGCAAACTTTCTTTATCGATGGGTTTTAAGATCAGCTCCACATCGCTGAAACGGATCACATGCAGGAATTTTTTTTCAAACGCTGTTACAAACACGGCCTCAAAGGGAATATCAGGTAAGGTGCCGGCCAGTACATCAAAGCCGGTGCCATCGGGCATTTCAAGGTCCAGGAATACCAGCTGGGGAAGATGTTCCTTTATTTTTTCGATGCCATCCGCACAGTCGGAGGCCGTAGCAGCAACGGTAATCTGGGGGCAATATTTACCGAGCATCAACGCAATTATATCCCGGCTGTTTCTTTCATCATCTATTATAATAGCCTTTATCATAAGAGTAACATTAACGGATACACTAAATTATAACTGGGGGATCAGTATTTTAACAATCGTGCCGCTATCCGATTCATCTTCAGATGACCGGTCAATAATTTCTATATGGATTTCAGTGTTATACATTTTATTCAGTAATTCCGCACGGTTCTGACTTATTTCCATCCCGGACGACTGATGATGTTTCGGCAGCATCCGCAAAGATTTCGAGCGGGCAATGCCAATGCCATTATCTGCTATCACGCATTCCAGCATATCCGAGGCCACCTGGTTAAAATAAATAGAAAGCTTGCCCGTGGGCTGTTTGGGGTTTGTCATACCATGCTTTACCGCATTTTCCACATAGGGTTGTAGCAACATGGCAGGTATCTCCAGTTCGGCAGTGGCGATCACGGGGTCTACTACTATTTCATACTCCATCCTGTTTTCAAACCGCATCTTCTCTAATCCAAGATAAGTATTCAGATAGGTAATTTCATCTGCCAGGGAGATAAAATTTCGCCGGGAGAAATCCAGCGTTTTGCGGATCAGGTAGGAGAAATCAGACAGGTACTTCTGCGCATATTCATAATCCCGCTGCATCACAAACAGTTGAATGGAATTCAGACAGTTGAATATAAAGTGTGGATTGATCTGCGCCCGGATGGCCTTTAGCTCAATCTCTGTCAGCTTCTTATCGTATTCCGTTTCCAGTTGTTTTTTACGTTGTTCTTCCAGTTCCTGCTTTTTGCGCAGGATCTCGGTGGTCTGTTCTTTTACCAGTTCTTCCAGCTGTTCGTTCAGCTTCCGCTGCAGTTCTTTGTTCTTGTTCAGTTGTTTGATCAGGAGTTCCTGGGTGCGGGTCCTTTCCTGGTGTACCAGCTTATTTCTATAGCTTAGTCCGGCAAGGAAGAACATGGCCTGGAGCATTACGCCGCCAATCAGCAGGATGGTAGGTGCTGCCAGTTCACCCAGGGCGCTGACTAATCCCAGTGGGCGCACATGCATCAGGAAAGATCCGAAACAGGCCAGGTATAAGCATACCGATCCGTACAGAAAAAATCTCACCAGCGGATGATGGCGGGAACGCCGCGCCAGTGCTACAAATACGGCCAGCAATGGTACCAGCGTCACAAAATATACATAGCTGTAGATGATGGTGGGCATATGGTATTGCCCGATCGAAATCAGGTACATGCACAATATGATCAGTCCGCCCACGATGGCGGCTACCCAGGTAAATACCCGCTCCATAAAGGGATAGCGCTCGGTCAGGTTAAGAAAGGCGTTGCCGAACAACAGGTACATCAGGTAGAAACAGAACAACAGTCCCGGAATATCCCAGTAGTATTTCAACATGGGCCAATGGTGGAAAAACGAGAGCTGGTAAGGCTTGTCTTCCAATCGCAGGGCAAAGAAAAGGATCAGCCCCAGCACATAAGCCGCAAAATATATGTAAGACCGGTCCGGTAGCTGTATATAATTAATTACGGAGATGCTGAAGAATACCAGGAGCATGCCCAGCAGCACCTGGATCACCACCGCTTCTTTGCGGTAGCCATCCAGTTGCTGATCCTGAAAAGTACTGTAGCCCTCTGTGCTGAAAAGCGTTGGCATCAGGGCGTTTTCATTGTATGATTTATTGATGATGTGCAGGTAAAAGGTGCGGATCTCTCCTGCGGGTACCTGTACATTAAATGCATAATGATTCCACCTTTCCACGCCGCCGTTGTCGAGCATCAGCCCCGTTTGCATCAGCAGCCGGGGAGCGTCGTAGGGCGCCTGTATATACCAGTACATGAAGTCGTGCCAGCCGGAAAAGAAGTGTCCCGACAGCGTTTTATTGCCCTCATTTTTGATGGTAAGTCTTAGCCAGCAGTTGTTGACCCGGCCATTATTTTTTGGATTGGGGTGAAAGATGTTGGGCTGGTGAGTAAATGGCATTGCCACTATCTGTGCCAGGCTTCCGTGTTGCTGATCATCTGTCAGCACCTGGATATAAGGACGCAGATCCAGATTCGCCGTGGCGAACGAGGTGTCGGTGATCAGTGTATCTACTGGGGTACGATCAGCGGTGGCAAAGGATTCTGCAGTGTAACAGTACAACAGCAGCATTAGAAAAATGCGCTTCACAAAGTGTAATATAAATTTGGTTATAGCAATTTGTCAATAGCTTTTGCCATTGCTTCATCCTTAGCGGTGATGATATCACCGGCGTCATGCGTACTCAGGAATATTTCCACTTTATTGTAAACGTTACTCCAGTTAGGATGATGATCCATTTTTTCCGCGATCAGTGCAACTTTGGTCATAAACGCAAAGGCATCCCGAAAATCTTTAAACTCAAAAGCCCGGTAAAGCTGTTTATTTCTTTCTTCCCACATAGTAAATCAGGAATTTAAAAAAGTAAAACGACGGGGTCTGTCATGGGATCTGGTCAAAATATAAAAGCTGGTGCGTAGTGCCTGCCTTAAAATATAAGGTTCATCTTATTCTTGATTTCTCTGATATCAAGTAAAGATACTAATTGTACAAGCGGAACAAGGCGTAATTCTTCTAATAATTTTTTTACGTCGCCGGGTTGGTAATAATCGCCCTTGATCATCCACAGAAAACTGATCTGTTTCAGCTCGGGCAACAGGTATTCTGCCTGGCAACGGTTATTATAAAGATAGTGTGCAACAGAGTTGGTAGGTTCGTGAAACTCAAATACGGGGAAATGAAAGGACCTCGTTTTTTTGGAAAGGGTAATTTCCAGTTGATTGTTGACCCGGAAGTTGGTGTGCAACTGCCGGTTAATATGCCAGCCCAATTGATAATCCCGCGCTGTAGAAGCGATGCCGATGACGTAGGAGCTGTCGAAAAAGTCCTCCACCAATTGGTCATTGTCCAGTTTTAGCTTGAGTATTGTCATATAGAAAAGTAACGCTGCATCCTGCCCGGATGTTGAATGAATATTTTATCCTTTCTTTTGAAGTCCCTTTTTCGAGGGCTGTCCCGGATCCCAAAATACGGCTTTAAAATTTTGTATTTTATCTTCTTTTACAACTACGCCTTCCTGTTCCAGTAGTTCCTGCATGAGGGTAGGGGTGGCAAAATGACTCCTGCCACTGAGTTCTCCTTTGCTGTTCACTACACGGTGCGCGGGCACCGCTGGTTTGGCGCTGCCGGCCGCATTCATGGCCCAGCCCACCATGCGGCCAGTGATCTTTAAGCCGGAAGCTTCTGCTATGGCCCCATAGGAGGTCACCCGGCCGCGTGGTATAGTGCGTGCTATTTTAAAAACGGTTAGAAAAAAAGAAACCGGTTCATTGATTTTCTTTTCGCTGGTTGCTGCGCTCGGCAAGGAGGGCAGATCTTTTGGGTTCGGGTACTTTTTCATAATCAAACGGACAGTGCCTGCAACCATTACCGCAACAGAAACCCCGGTCCAGATGGAACTTTTCTGTAAATACCATATAGCCCTGGGCGTTATAGTAGAAATCAATCTTCTCCACCAACGGTTGCTTCATCGGAAGGCAGTTTAATGCTTTGCCAGTTCAACGGTGCAGCAGGCAATTGAAATTTAAGGAAACGGATCGTTCTGCCATCGGCGAGGTGCATCCCTTCATAGAAAGTCTGGATTTTCAGTAAAGGCGGCACTTCCGGTAGGGCATATACATCCGGAATATCTTCTATCAGCGTACATCCCGCCGCCGCAATCACTTCCTGCGTGAATGCATACAGCTGCGGAGAGTTTTTTTTCAGGTTAATGGTAGCGCCCGGCGCCAGCAAAGGCTGGAACAACTGCAGGAACTTAGGATGTGTTAACCTTTTCTTTGATTTGGAATTGCGCAGGAACGGGTCCGGAAAGGTAATCCAGATGTCCTTTATCTCTCCCGGCGCAAAGTAGTTGTTGAGTTTATCTATTTGTGTGCGTAAGAATCCGGCATTGGGCAGTGGTTCTTCCATGGCGGTTTTTGCACCTCTCCAGATTCGGTTGCCCTTCAGATCTACGCCTAAAAAGTTCTGATCAGGAAACAGCCGGGCCATGCCCAGGGTATAATCTCCTTTACCACAGGCCAGTTCTAATGTAACCGGGTGGCTATTCTTGAAGAATTCATTCCATTTTCCCTGCATACCTTCCGGGTATATCAATACATTGGGGAAGGTTTCGATTTCAGCAAATCGCTCTAATTTTTTTTGTCCCATTTGCGGCAAAAATACTGGGATTTTTTGAATGGGGAAGGGATAAATAGGGAGATGGGAACGCCGTGGGGAGGCGAGGCGCCGGTCGCTGGCCCATCGGCCCGACAAATAGGTTGACCAAAAAGCAAAATGCAATTGCTTAAATGATAGCGGGGCCGTCGGAATGAAGGGGCTGACCAAAAAGTAATGAAATCGCTTAAACGATAGCAAGTCTGCCTGAGTCAAAGGGCTGACCATTACGTTTTGGTCAGCCCCTGTATACTAATGGTATTAGTACGCCCCCTGTAAGGTGTTATAATAGTTATCCTGGCTGTTGCCCTCTACTATTCTTTGAGCGGTACCACCACTTGAGCTGCAGGTATAGATGCCACCATCTTTTGCCTTGTAGGGATTGGTACTCACAAGTTCGTACGTATCGAATACCACGGTTCGTTGGTCCACGGTGAGCTTGGCGTTGTCGCCTACCCTGATGCCGGCGGGTAAGGTAATGTTCAGCTTCTTTTTATTGCTGCCATCTATCTGACAGGCCCAGATTTCGGAAGTAGTTGAATTATCTGGATTCTTGCCATACACGATGTACAGTACCAGGGAAGGACGCACGACCGGCGTTTCTGCCTGAGCTTCCTTCTTACAACTCATCTGGGTAATAATAATAGCGGCATTGAATGCTAGCAGTACGAGCGTACCTAAGAGTAACTTCTTCATGATAAGTATATATAGGTTAATACCCCCCAATATAAAACATCACCGTATAAAATAAAAAAAGCCCGTAAGCATGATAACTTACGAGCTCTTTAAACCAATTAAGCTGTAGGAGGAGGAGTCGAACCTCCACGGGGCAGTTAGCTGTAGCACAAGTAAGATTAGTGGTCAACCCAATTATACTACGTTTATCCTGTGATCCCCACCCTCGAGACAAGAGGGCATGTCTGCCAATTTCATCATCCCACAATGTGTTTTAATCCTTACCAGCTATTGCTTTTCGTTAGCCCTTTTCGTAATGATTATGATGCAAATCTAAAGAGAAGAACATTTTCTTGCAAATTTTTTAATAAGAATTTTGGAATTTTCGATATTTTTTAAATATTTGCATATAACTTTAAAACATTCAAAAACAAATTGTAAAAATGAGCCACAATTTGAATATTGACAAACTTGATTTGCAGATTATCAGCGAGATGATGTCTAATGCTGAGATCTCCTACGCCGACCTGGGGAAGAAATTATTCGTTTCCGGCGGGACTATCCACGTGAGAATGAAGAAATTACAAGAACTGGGTGTAGTTAAAGGTACAAAATTACATGTAGATTTAAAAATGATCGGCTATGATGTGATCGCTTTTATTGGCATTTACCTGGAAAAAAGCTCCATGTACGACACGGTCGCTAAAGAATTGAGAAAGATCCCCGAAATGGTCCGCCTCAATTATACGACCGGTAGTTACAGCATGTTTGCGGAAATCATCTGTAAAGATATTACCCAACTTCGCCGGATCCTGCACGATGAACTGCAGAAAATCAAAGGTATTGAGAGAACTGAAACCCTGATTTCCCTCGAAGAAAGCTTCTACAGAACCATCAATGTGGTGGAATAATTGATTTTTAAGAATGGGACGGTTAGACCCTGTTGCTATTTCATTCTTAATTATTAATTTTCGCCATGGTTACAACAGAAATTGCCGAAAAAATTCAGCGGCTGGAAGAAAAGTATGCCGCCATGGGTCAGAACCTGTCATCCTACCTGGATGGCCTTCTGTACGCGGACTACCTCACTTATTGGGATTATATTCAACTGGATGTATTGCTTAACCTGCAACATCCGCGCACGCCAATTCCTGATGAAAGAATATTCATCATCTATCACCAGATCACGGAATTGTACTTTAAATTAACGCTGCAAGCCATCGAACAGATCAGCTTTGCACCCGCACTGTCAGCTGAGATATTCAAAACCCAGCTTAAAAGGATCAATAACTATTTCCACAGTCTCATCAACTCATTCGAAATAATGGTAGACGGGATGGACAAGGAACAGTTCCTGCAATTCCGCATGGCGCTGTTACCTGCCAGTGGCTTCCAGAGCGGACAATTCCGCATGATCGAAATCTGCTCTACCCGGTTAAACAACCTGGTGTACGAACCCCAGCGCCCGGAAGTGGAAGGACTTGCATTAAAAGAAGTGCTGGAGAAAATCTATTGGAGAAGTGGCGCCACCGAACTCGCTACCGGTAAGAAAACCCTTACCCTGCGCCAGTTTGAACTGAAATACATGGATACCTTCCTGAAACTGGCTACCCAGTACCAGGAAAGTAACCTGATGACCAGCTACAAAAAGCTGACCCCGGAAGAACAAACGGAATTAACCCCGCTCCTGAAGGAATATGATCTTAATGTCAATGTACGATGGCCATTGATGCACTATAAGTCCGCCGTAAGATACCTGCACAAAAGACCAGAAGACATTGCCGCTACCGGTGGTACCAACTGGCAGCAATACCTGCCTCCGAAAAATAAACGCATCGTCTTTTTCCCGGAACTCTGGACGGAAGAAGAACTCGACAACTGGGGCAAACTGGCCATGGGCGAGTAAAACGATTAAATATCCTGCGTAGTAAATCTTCTTAAATAATAAGCCAGCAACGGTACATCTGCTTTTTCCAGCGGATGTGCCGTATCCGGCATCACCGTAAACTGGGCCAGGGGTAAGGTTTTATATACTTCAATCGTTTCCTGGAAAGACACCATGTTGTCGTGGTCGCCCATCATCAGCATACACGGCGTTACAATCTGCGCATAATCTGCTGGTTTCAGTAGCGACTGATGCCCGAGTTCCTCAATCAGCTGCGCCGTACGCGTAACCACCGTTTTCCAGTCGCCCGCCGTATGCCGCGCTTCCAATACCCGCGCAAATGCCGGTACTTTCTCCTCTATCAGGTCAGGATTCAACTGCCGCACTTCTTTACCTGCCGTTGCCTCGTTCCAGTTGAATTTGGTGGCCAGCGTAATCACTCTTCCTGTTTTCTCCGGATAATGCCGGGCCAGGTACATGGCCACATAACCCCCCATGCTGTATCCGAAAATGTGTACAAAGTCAAGCTGATGGCTTTCGAGATAGGATAATACTTCCGCAGCAAATACCTGAACGCTGAACCCCTGTTCTGAGAAAGGAACATCGCCATGCCCACTGAAATTGATCAGGTGTACATCGTAATGCTCAGACATGGCTGCCGCCAGTGGCTCAAATTGGGAAGCGGCGCCTAATGCGCCATGTAGAAAAAGTATGGGGAGTTTATTTGTTTGCATTGACTAAAACTATCAAACATTTTGGATTTGATTATTTGATTGTTTGAATATTTTAGGGAGATGACCATTTTCATCTCCCTGAAATATCCGGAAAACAACAAAACCAAATCATCTGGCCAGATAGGCGCCATCGATAGGATAGTAGCCCCCGGTTACGAAAGAGGATTGCGGAGAACTGAGCCACAGCACCAGTTCTGCTACCTCTTCCGGCTTGCCTAACCGGCCTATGGGATGCAGACCTACAAGGGCCTGCATCTCCTGCTGGCTCAGATGTTTGGTCAATAAGGGGGTTTCAATAAATCCCGGTCCCACGGCATTTACCCGGATGCCTTTGGCAGAATACTCCACCGCTGCCGCCTGGGTAAGTCCTACTACGCCATGTTTGGCGGCTACATAGGCACAGGAGCCGGCAAAACCTACCGCACCCAGTATAGAAGCCATGTTCACGATAACGCCGTTACCCGCTTTTTCCATTACGGGCAACTGGTACCGCATGCCGTAGAAAACGCCATTGAGATTGATGTTAATAACTTTTTGCCATTCCTCCAGAGAATAAGCGCCGGTAGGGGCTGCTACGCCACCTATGCCGGCATTGTTGCAGGCAATGTCCAGCTGTTTGAACTCCGCCAGCGTTTTGGCTACCAGCTGCTCACAATCTGTCGGACTACTCGTATCGGATTTTATAAAGATGGCCCTGCCGCCCTTGCTTTTGATGCCATCTGCCACTGCATTGCCGCCCTTTTCGTCGATATCGCTGATCACTACGGCGGCGCCGTTTGCCGCGTACAGTTCAGCCACACATTTACCAATGCCCGACCCCGCGCCTGTAACCAGCGCCACCTTGTTTTTCAATAGCTCCATAACAATGATTTTGCTCTTATAAACAATACAGCCCAATGAAATGTTCCTCACATTTTTTTATTATGTTTGCATAGATGTTGCCGATTAATTTTCTTCACTTAAGATGTCCCATCATCAAATCATATTTTATTAAATACTAGTAATGGAATACAATACCACGCGTAATTACCTGATAATGAAGGAGTATGGCAGGAACATCCAGAAAATGGTGGAGTACCTGGTAACCATAGAAGACGACGAAGAGCGCCAGCGTAATGCTATGGCAGTGATAGAACTGATGGGTACGCTGAATCCGCATTTACGGAATGTGGAAGACTTCAGGCATAAATTATGGGACCATATCTTCAATATCTCCAGCTTTACCCTGAAAGTGGAATCACCTTATCCTATCCCCACTATCGAGAAGCTGAGAGCAAAACCTGACAGACTCCCTTATCCAAAAAAATATCCCAGGAACCGCCACTTCGGCAAAAACCTGGAAATGATCATAGACAAAGCCGTACATGAAGATAATCCCGAAAAAAAAGAAGGATTTACCCAGTGTATCGGTAACTATATGAAACTGGCCTATACCAACTGGCACAAGGAAAGTGTACATGATGATGCTATCAAGGCAGAATTACTGGCCATCACTGATAACCAGCTGGAATACCACCCAGGTCATACCCCACACATCCCAAGCCCTGTAAGCCCAGGCTTCAGCGGTAATGTAGCAGGCGGCGGAGATCAGTTCCGTACCAACAAACGGAAAAGCTTCCAGCAAAATAAGTTCAAAAGCAGCAACTCCAACAGCGGTAGCGGCGGTAGCAAGAGCAGGGACAATAACAATAAGCACAATAACAAATACAACAAAAACAGGAACAAGTGAGTAGTGCTTTTGAAGTAAGAGGCGGCAACCGCTTAAAGGGGGAAATTGTACCCCAGGGTGCCAAAAACGAAGCTTTACAGATCATCAGTGCCGTGATGCTAACCCCAGAAAAGGTAACCATCACCAATATTCCGGATATAGTAGATGTAAATCTGCTGATTGAGTTGTTAGGAGATGCTGGCGTAAAATTAAACCGTATTAGCAGGGATACCTGTGAGTTTCAGGCCGATGCAGTGGACCTGAAATACCTGGAAAGCCCCGAATTCAAAAAGAAATCAGGCCGCTTACGTGGTTCTGTAATGATCGCAGGTCCGCTGCTCGCAAGGTTCGGACGCGCCTTCATTCCAAAACCCGGTGGCGATAAAATAGGTCGTCGCAGACTGGATACCCATATCATCGGTTTCGAGAAACTGGGAGCCAGATTTGTATATGATGCGGATGATAACTACTTCCGCCTCGAAACCACCGGCGGGCTCAAAGGCACTTACATGCTGCTGGATGAACCCAGTGTTACCGGTACTGCTAATATCGTGATGGCAGCGGTAATGGCCGAAGGTACCACCACCATTTACAATGCTGCCTGCGAACCTTACCTGCAGCAGCTTTGCAAAATGCTCAACCGCATGGGCGCCCGTATCAGCGGAGTAGGTTCCAACCTGCTCACGATTGAAGGCGTAAAATACCTGGGTGGCTGCGAACACAGCATGCTTCCGGATATGATCGAAATCGGCTCCTTTATCGGATTGGCCGCCATGACCCAAAGCGAAATTACTATCAAAAATGCCGGGGTCGATAACCTGGGCATTATCCCCGAAAAATTCCGGCAGTTAGGTATTCAGCTGGAAATAAGAGGCAACGATATTTACATTCCTTCGCAGGACTCATACGAAATACAAACTTTCCTGGACGGCTCCATCCTTACTATTTCAGATCATCCATGGCCCGGATTCACACCAGACCTGTTAAGCATTGTGCTGGTAGTAGCCACACAAGCCAAGGGTAGTGTAATGATTCACCAGAAAATGTTTGAAAGCCGCCTGTTTTTCGTGGATAAGCTCATTGATATGGGTGCACAGATCGTTTTATGCGATCCTCACCGTGCAGTAGTGATTG
>Ga0116227_10014669_pt1 | contig 11856 bp, 12 predicted proteins | sample S1TSphgellanicum_FD_89693 | JGI IMG/M metagenome (GOLD analysis project Ga0116227, IMG submission 89693) | Host-associated microbial communities from peat moss isolated from Minnesota, USA - S1T2_Fb - Sphagnum magellanicum MG | ecosystem: Host-associated > Plants > Peat moss > Unclassified... | reverse complement strand
GGTCTACGGCTGTTTCGCACGATCGAAGCGGGGCGCACGCGCGCAGGTTCTGCTGATCAGCGTCTACGATAGAAGACGCACGCTCGCACCTCGCGCTGCCAGAAGCCGCGTGGCCCTTTTGTCGAACGAGACAAAAACGTCTGCTCCAAGCCAGCATCCTTCATAAGCAATCACGCCGTCGGCAAAGTCCGCGCCCTGGTCCAATAAAGCCAATCCAGCCTCCGCAGCAGGCCTGTTCACGGCAATGTTCGCAGTATCTATCAGGCGACGGATCGTTTCGGCGATTTCGCCGGAAGGAATTTTGTAGCCTTTCGCGAGCACCCAAACGAGCTCGCAAAGCGTCGGTAGCGCCAGCGCGACGAGATCGGCTTCCGCAAGCACTTCCTGAGCGGCAATGCTTTGCCGTGGATCGTCGCCAATGATGGCGCGAACGAGGACGTTGGTGTCGGCTGTGATCTTCACCGCTTGCCGGCCCAACCTTTGGCGGCCAAATCGTTGATTTGTTCGATCGACAAGGATGGCCCACCCTTCCTCTTGAGGAAGTTGAAAACATCCGAAATCTTCCCGGTCGGTCGCGCCGCCTTCACCTCGATTCGTCCATCGGGAAGTTTGTCTACGATGACTTTTTCGCCGGGATGGACCCCGAGATGCTCCAAAAGATCCTTGCGGAGCGTGACTTGTCCTTTGGAGGTGATGGTTAGCGTGCTCATAGGATGCCGTCGCGTGGTTGTCGGTAAGGCAAAAATACCTTACCGACAAACAGGTCTCATTGCAACCTGGTGCCTCACGCGCCGCCGAGATAGGCGGCGGCGACTTGCGGATCGTTGATCAAGTCGCGGCCGGGACCTTCGATCGTGATGCGACCGCTCTCGAGCACATAGGCGTAGTCGGCGAGTTCCAGGGCAGCGCCGGCATTTTGCTCGACGAGCAGAATCGTGCGGCCTTCCGATTTCAGGCGTTCGATGATGCGAAAGATCTCCTCGACGAAGAGCGGGGCTAGGCCCATCGATGGCTCGTCGAGGAGCAAAAGCTCGGGATCGGCCATCAGCGCGCGTCCCATCGCGAGCATCTGCTGCTCGCCGCCGGATAAAAGCCCGCCTTTTTGGCTTTGCCGCTCGCCGAGGCGCGGAAAGCGTTTCAGCACATCGGTCAGGCGGCGCGCGATCTCGGCCTTTTGCGTCACGCTATAGGCGCCCATGCGCAGGTTTTCCATCACGCTCATATTGGCGAAGATCTGGCGGCCTTCCGGCACTTGCACGATTCCGGCGCGGGCGACGCGATGCGCGGGAAGGCCCGCGAGCTCCCGATCTTTGAAGCGGATCGAGCCGGCTTTCACCTTCATGAGGCCGGACAGGCCGCGCAAAGCCGTCGTCTTGCCGGCGCCGTTGGCGCCGATCAAGGCGACGACGCTGCCCGGCGCGATCTTGATGTCGATGCCCTTCACGGCTTCCGTTCGTCCATAGGCGAGCCGCAGGCCGGAAACCTCGAGCAGCATCTCGCTCATGGCGGGGGCTCATGGCTGGCTGAAAGCGCCCGCACGACCTTGCTGCCGAGATAGGCTTCGATCACCTGCGCGTCGTCGCGCACCGCACGCGGCGCGCCTTCGGCGATCTTGCGGCCGAAATTGAGAACCGTGATGCAATCGCAAAGCCCCATGACGAAATGCATGTCGTGCTCGACGAGCAGCATCGTGACGCCGTGGCCTTTCAAGGTCTGCAGCAATTCGGCGAGCGCCTGAGTCTCTGCCGGATTCATGCCGGCGGCGGGCTCGTCGAGGAGAAGGAGCTTCGTCTGCGATGCCATCGCGCGGGCGATCTCGAGCCGGCGCTGATCGCCATAGGGCAGTTCCTCCGCCCGCCGCCTCGCCGAATTCTGCAGGCCGACCAGCTCGAGCAGCGCCTGGGCTTCGTCCATGGCGCGACGTTCGCTGGCGCGAAAACGACCGAGCCGCGTGACGATTTCAGGGAAGGAGGCTGGTATCCGCGCGTGCATCCCCGTCATCACGTTCTCGCAGACGCTCATCTCGGAGAACATCCGGATATTCTGGAAGGTGCGTGCGAGCCCGATGCGCGTGCGGGCATAAGGCGGCAGATGCGTGATCGCGACGCCGTCGAGCGCGATCGCCCCGCTTTGCGGCATCAACAGGCCGGAGATGAGATTGAAGGCGGTCGTCTTGCCGGCGCCGTTCGGACCGATCAAGCCATGCACGCTGCCGGCTTCGACGGTGAGGCTCAGCTCGTCGACGGCGCGCAATCCGCCGAACCGGATCGTGACTTTGTCGAGCGCCAGCATGTTCAGGCTTTCGTGCCGAGCTGCGGCGCGCCGGCCGAAAAAGCTTTCGGCATGCGTGTGCCGGCGCGGCGCATCCGCCAGACGAAAAGGCCGCGCGGCATGAAGAGCACGGCGACCACGATGATGAAACCGTTTACGACGAGGCGGAAATCATGCAGCGGCCGCAGCATTTCGGGCAGCAGCGTCAGGATGAATGCGCCGAGCACCGGCCCGAAGGGTGAGCTGACGCCGCCGAGCAGCGCGAAGCTGAGAATGGTGACGGCTTGATCGAATCCGTAATCATTGGGTCCGATGAAGGAGGAGCTATGCGCGTTGATGGCGCCGGCAAGGCCGGCGATCATCGCCGACGCGATCAAGGCGCCCATCTTGTAGAGCGGCAGGTTCACGCCCATCACGCCGGCCGCGATCTCGTCCTCGCGCATGGCTTCCATCGCCCGGCCGATGCGCGAGCGCACGATGAGCCCAAGCGCTGCGAGCACGAGCGCGAGAGCGCCGAAGGTCAGCGCGAAATCGGCTTTTTCCGGAATGCCGGAAAGGCCGAGCGCGCCGCCGGTGAAATCGGCATCGAGGAGGAAGATGCGCAGCATCTCGCCGAGGCCGATCGTCGCCAAGGCGAGGTAGACGCCGGAGAGGCGCAGCGTCGGCACGCCGATGATCAAGGCGGCGAGCGCCGGCACGCCCATGGCCGCGATCAGCACGAGCGGGAAGGCGAGATTGAGCTTCAAGGTCAAGAGGGCCGACGTATAGGCGCCGAGGCCCATGAAGGCGGCTTGGCCGAGCGACAACTGGCCTATAGCGAGCACGACATACATGCTCAGCGCCAACAGGCCGTTGACGCCGAGCGCGTAGAGAAGGCTCTGATACGTCCAGAGAAAATCCTCGAGCATGGCTCGGCTTAAAGCACGATCCGGCGCCGATGGCACGTTTTTATGACGGCCTTATGCATATCGGCAGGTAGGCGCCCGAGCATCGTTCGCAAAAGCGCGCGGTTTTGTACGCCGAACGATGCTCTACTTTTGGAATCTACAGCGTCTTGACCGCCTTCATATGATTCTATTCGAAGGCGGGATGGTCCTGCGACCGCATGCTTCAGTATTTCGCAATCACGGGAGCCGGTGGCGCGAACAGGTCGAACTTATAATTCAGGCCGATCCGAGCGATATGATACATCGTGCGCGTGCCGAAACCGACTTGAACCCCAGGCGCCGGATTGGAGAGCGCGTAACGCGCGCCGACATAGTCATAGAGATATTCCGCCTTGACCGTCCATTTGTTCGTCAGCGCGTATTCGAGACCGCCGCCTGCGACGCCGATACGCGGCGGGATGCCTGTGCGGGTCGTCGTCGTGATACTGCCGAGACTGTAGGGCGCGCCGATCGAATAGGAGGTCTGGATCGTGGCGAAGGTGAGCCCACCGGTCAGATAGACCAGCAACCGGTCGAAGGCATAGCCGATGCGCCATCGCGCCGTGCCGAAATCTTCGACCCGCGTTCCGAACGCGAGCGAGGCTGGTCCGAAAGGCACGCTCGACGAGCCGTGCAGATTGGCCCAATCGGTGTCGAGCTCGAGGCCGGTCACCATATGATCGACAAGCGGAAGGCCGTTCAGCAAGCTGCCGAAGATCGGCACGCTCGTCAGCATCATGTTGAAGCCGACCTGCGCGCCGGCGACGGGGCCGCCGGAATTGATGCCGCTCGTGCCGACCACGCCGACGGCCGGCACCGCATAGGCTGTGTAAGGAAAGCCGAAATGATCGAAGCCGCCGCCGCCATTCACGCCGATATAGACGCCGCTCCAGGAATAAGGCGCCGGCGTGAGCACCGGCATCACCGGGGCGACGGTCCGGCTCGGCAGATCGGCGGCTAACGCAGCCGGTGCGCCGAGCATCAATCCGCCGAGGAGAGCCAAAAGGCGAAGATCGCGCGTGGTGACCTTCTTGCGCTCCTCTGCGCCGCGCCGGCGAAAAAACTCACCGAGGTTTCCTCTATTAAAAGAGGCTAAGGCACGCTGCGAAAGATTCGGCATTTGGATTCGCCGCAACGATAGCTCGATGAGCGCATGCTTGAGGATCGAGCTCTGATTCGTCAAACGGTTTGTCGGGCGATTGATGTCGCTTTAAATGAAAATAAAATAGCTTGTTGAGACTCAAATCGTAGCTTAGAGGCTGTTCAATTCGAATTTATTGTAATCGCGTCCCAATTATTTCGGGGGCATTTCGAATTTATTGTAAGCGCGTCCCAATTATTTCGGGGGCATTGCACGAATGCTACGCACGCTTCACCGCGGCTTGGCCGAACATGCCGAGAGGCCGGATCCAGAGCGTTAGAACGAGAAGCAGGAAAGCGACGGCTTCCTTCAACACGGAGGAGACATAGCCCGCGGTCAAGGCTTCGAATATGCCGATGAGAAGCCCCGCCACGAGGGCGCCGCGCATATCGCCGAGGCCGCCGAAAATAATGACGGCGAAGCCTTTCAGCATCATCGCCTCGCCCATGTAAGGCTGGATCGCGTTGTAATTGAGACCCATCAGGATGCCTGCGGCGCCGCCCGCCATGCCGGATAGAAACGAGACGAGACGCATCACCGCGTCGGTATCGACGCCCATGAGCTGGGCCGCGCTGCCATTTTCGGCAAGCGCGCGCATCGCCAGACCGATGCGCGTCGCGCGCAGCAGAAAGATGAAGAGGAGGACGAGAAAGATAACGGAGGCCACGATCAGGATCTGGCTGAGCGACAACCGGATTCCGGCAAGCTCGAAGGAGCTCGAGTCGAAAACGGCCGGCGGGAAACGACGAATTTCCGTGCCGAAAATGGCGGTCATGGCGGAATAGAGAAGCAACGTCGCGCCGAGCGTGACCATCAGCGAGGCGAGTTCCGGCGCCTTTGTCCGGCGCAGACGCGTCAGAAGCAGAAAGTCGAGCACGACGGCAATGAGACCGGACGCGATGGCGCCGAAAGGCAAAGCGATCCAGATCGGAAGACCCAAGCTTTTCGTCGCATAAAGCGCGAGGAAGGCGCCGGCTGAAAAGTAGAAGCCGTAGGTCAGGTTGATCACGCCGAGCACGCCGAACATCAAGCTGAAGCCCAAGGCGAACAGCGCATAGGCGGAGCCGGCGATGACGCCGTTGGCGAGTTGCTGTGCGAGCATTCTGTCTTGATCGCTGGCGAAACCGGCGCGCGGGCGCCAGCGCTTTTGGCTATTCGAGAAGCTGGAACTTGCCGTCCTTCACCTCGAGCACGGTCACGCCGGACGTATCGGCCGGATCGCGATCGGGCGTGAAGGCAAAGGGTCCCATCACGCCGTTGCTCTTGGCTTTGAGAAGCGCCTCGCGGATCTTCTCCGGGTCGGGGGCGCCGGCCGCGGTGATGGCGCCGGCGACGAGATGCAGCGTGTCATAGGCCTGGGCCGCGAACTGGTCCGGATCGTCATTATATTTGGCGTGATAGGCGGCTACGAATTTCTGGTTTGCGGCGTCCTTCTTGCCGATGAACCAGGGGCTGCCGACGAGAAGCCCATCTGCGGCGGCGCCGGCAATCTCGACGACCTTGGTCGAGTTCAAGCCGTTGCCGCCGATGATCCGGACGCTTTTCGGAATGCCGAGCGCTTGCTTGGCGAGCATGATGCCAGCACCGGCATCGGCGAGTGCCGAGACGACGATCGCATCCGGATTGAGGCTCTTGATCTTGGTGAGCTGGGCGGAAAAATCCGTATCTTTGCCGCCGAAGGTTTCGGTGGTCAGCGTCTCGATCCCGAGCTTGGCGAGCGCCTCCTTCATCACATCGTAAGCCGATTTGGTGAAAGCATCGTCGTTGCCGTACATGACCGCGACTTTCTTGATGCCGAATTTCGTCTGCGCGGTCTTCAAGGTGACCGGGATGACGCTGGCTTCCGGCAACGAGGTCCGGAAGACGTAAGGCCCGATCGCGGTGATGCCGTTTGCCGTCGTCGAGGTGCCGACGATCGGGATCTTGCGTTCATTCGCAATGGGTCCGGCGGCGAACATTTCATTCGACAAAGTGGGGCCGAGAATGAGCGGTACCTTGGCACGTCCGATCAATTGCCGCGCGGCGTTCAGCGCCTGGTCTTTGTTGCCGGCCGAATCCTCATAGGTGATCGCGAGCGGCTGCCCGAGCACGCCGCCGGCCTTGTTCACTTCGTCGAGGGCGAGGTCGAAGCCGTTCTTTATCGCGACGCCATATTTGGAATTGGGGCCGCTCAAGATCTCGATGGCGCCGATCGTCACCGAACCAGCGCTTTGTGCTTCAGCCGGTATCGGCTGCAAGGCGAAGCTCGCCAAGGTGAGGCTGGCCAAGGCTACTTTTGCCAAGGTTACCCTTGCCAAGGTTACCCTTGCAAGGGCGCAAAGCGCCGGATGCACTAAAGTCGACATCTTCATGCCGGGGGGCTCCTCCGCTGATCATGCGATGTGCGCCTCGGCTTTTGCCGCGCCTGCGCAGAAAGCATGCGACTTGACGTCTTTCCTGTGACGGAGGCCGCGCGGCCGGTCAAGCCCGTTCATCGTCGAGGGCGTCCCCCTTTCGAAGGCGGCCCTGCGGCGGCTATAGTCGGGATCTCGCGGGAAGGAGGGGCAATGCCGGAGACAAGCCTTCATGGAGAAGAGCTCCGCATTGCGGTCATCGATGCGAATCCCATCCGCGCAGCGATCTTGGAGGAGGGGCTCCGCGACGCCGGATATCGCCATATCCTGCGTGTCGAGGATACGTCTGGCGTGCTCGAACGCATTGGCGCTTTGGCGCCAGACGTGATCCTCATCGATCTCGAAAGCCCCAGCCGCGACGTGCTCGAGCAGATGTTCGAGATGAGCCGTGTCGTCGCGCGGCCGGTCGCGATGTTCGTCGATCGTTCCGATACGGCGATGATCAACGCCGCGATCGATGCCGGCGTCTCGGCCTATATCGTCGATGGGTTGAAGCGGGAACGCGTGAAGCCGATCCTCGACATGACGATCGGACGTTTCAACGCCTTCGCGCGGCTGAAGGAAGAGCTTCAATTCGCCAAGTCGCAGCTCGAGGACCGTAAATCGATCGATCGTGCGAAGATATTGGTGATGAAGGCCAAGGCGATCCCGGAAGAACAGGCTTATGCGTTGATGCGCAAGGTGGCGATGAACGAAGGCCGCAAGATCGCCGACATTGCGCGCGCGATCATCACGGCGGCGGAGCTTCTCTGATGAGCCGGACATTGCGCGTAGGCTATATCCCGCTGATCGATGCCGCGCTCCTTCATGTCGCAAAGGCCAAGGGATTTGCCGAAGCGCGGCATCTCGATCTCGATCTCGTTCGCGAGACCTCATGGGCGAATATTCGCGACAAGCTGAGCGTCGGCATCTTCGATGCGGCGCATATGCTGGCGCCGGCGGCCATCGCCGCGACGCTGGGCCTCGGCTTGGGGCATCTGCAAGTCCCGCTCGTCGCGCCCGTGGCGCTCGGTCTCGACGGCAACGCCCTGACATTTTCGCGGCCGTTATATGATGCGATTGTCGGGCGGCTCGACGGCGCTCCGTTGACGCCGCGGGCGACGGCGAACGCCCTAGCGCTCATCATCGCGCAAAGGCGTGCCGCCGCGGCGTCGACTTTGACGCTAGCGCATGTCTTTCCCTTTTCCAGCCACCATTATCAATTGCGTCTCTGGCTGAAGGCTGGCGGCATCGATCCGGATGTCGATCTTCGCCTCGTCGTAGTGCCGCCGCCGTTCATGGTGCAGGCCTTGGCGAGCGGACACGTAGATGGTTTCTGCGTCGGCGCGCCGTGGAATACGATCGCCTGCGATGCTGAAGTCGGTCGGATCTTGCATCATGGCAGCGCCATCGTCCGCAATTGCCCGGAAAAGATCCTGGCGCTACGTGCCGATTTTGCGGAACGGGAAGCCGAAACGGTCGCCGGTTTGGCCGCAGCCATCCAAGAGGCGTCGGGCTGGTGTGCCGCGCAGGGCAACCGTGAGGAGCTTGCGGCGATCCTCACGCTGGCCGGTTCTTCGCCGGAAGACCTGCCACGCATTAGCCCCGCTTTGCTCGGCCAGCTCTTGGACCGACCGGCCGATGGGCCTTCGTCGCCGCCCGCGTTGCGGCTCGACCCTGCCGCGACGCGTCTGCGACCAAGCCAAGCCGAGTGGCTTTTCCGACAAATGGCGGCTGCCCATCAATTGGGCGCTTCGGACGAACTCGAAGCAAGGGTGCGCTCGGTCTACCGCCCAGACTTGGGAAATGACTTGGGAAATGACTTGGCAAATAACGAGGGAAACGAGCCGGGAAGCGCTTTTGAGCGCGATCAAATCATTGAAATTCTTTCAGAAAAAGACTGATTTGCCGGGCTCGTCCCCGGCGCGAATCTTGCTTCCTCCAAAATAGGCTCAACGATGAGCCGCTTCCAGCATCGCCGCTGACATTGTGCGCTTTCGGGCCGCGCGCTGTCGCGGCGTTTTGCGTTTGATTTGCCTTTCAAAGGAGCTTTGACGTGAGCGTTGAAACCTCCGCGGCTCAGCGGCAGCCGGGTGCGAGCGAGGCCTCTCTGCATTTCGAGCATGTCGGCAAAAGCTTTGCCCGCCGTGGCGTGACGCACGAGGTTTTGCGCGACGTACATCTCAGTATCGGCGAGGGAGAGTTCGTCGCCATTATCGGGCGTGCCGGCTGCGGCAAGTCCACCCTTTTGAATGTCGCCGGCGGATTGACGCCGGCATCGACGGGCGCCGTGCGGCTCGAACGAGGTCCGCTTGATGCGTTGAGCTCCGATCGCGCGGTCGTTACCCAGAAACCCGTGCTCCTGCCGTGGCTCACGGTCTATGGCAATGTGCGGCGCGCTGTCGACACGCTCTTTGCCTCTGCGATGAGCAAGAGCGACCGGCACGCATGGACGATGCGCACTCTTGCCCTCATGGGGCTCGCCGAGGCCAAGGACAAAAGGCCGCTCGAGATCTCGTCCGGCATGAAGCAGGCCGTCGGCATTGCCGGCGCGCTGGCCATGCGGCCCAAAATTTTGCTGCTCGACGAGCCTTTCGGTGGGCTCGACGCCGAGGCCCGCGCGCATCTCAGGACCGTGCTGAACGAGATGCACGGTGAGCTCGGCCTCACGATTCTCATGGCGACCCATGCCATCGATGAGGCTTTGCGGCTCGCCGATCGCATCGCGATGCTGACGAGCGGGCCTGCGGCGCGTATCGGCGATGTCATCGCTATCGCCGCCGCGCGACCCCGCCGTCTCGACCCCGCGCTTCTCGACGCGCGCGCGGCGCTCACGGCATTCCTTTCTCGGCAGCAGCTTTTCGGCGAAGCCGCCTGAAGCGGAGGAAAACGGATGGGCGAGCCTCTCCTCGTTGTCGGCCAAGGCATGGCGGCGACCCGCTTCGTCGAAGAGCTCACGATGCGCGTGCCGGAGCGCTACGACATTACCGTGATCGGGGCCGAGCCGCATCACGCCTATAATCGCGTTCTTCTGTCCTCGCTTCTCGCGGGCGCGGTCAAGCCGGCCGACATCGAATTGCGTCCTCTCGAGTGGTGGGCGCGCAACAAGATCGCGACGATCTGTGGAACAGCGGTGACGGAGCTCGACCGCGCCGGCAAGCGCGTGCGGCTGGAGAGCGGGCTCGAGCTGTCCTACGACAAGCTGGTGCTCGCGACGGGCTCGCATGCGATCCGCCTGCCGAAGCCGGGAATGGACCTACCGGGCGTCGTCACGTTTCGCGTCCGTGCCGATGTCGATGCCATGCAGGCGGCGGCGGAGCCTGGGCGCTCTGCCGTCGTGATCGGCGGCGGACTGCTCGGTCTCGAGGCCGCCTATGGGCTGCGGCTCGCCGGCATGAAGGTCACCTTGCTGCATCTCCTCGATCGGCTGATGGAGCGTCAGCTCGATGTCGAGGCGGCCGCTTTGCTGCATCGCGCGATCGCAGCAAAGGGCATCGAGGTCATCTTCAATGCGGATACGGCGCGCGTCTTAGGCGATGGCAAGGCCGAAGCGATCGAGCTCGTCGACGGGCGTGTCCTCGCTGCCGATCTCATCGTCTGCGCGGTCGGTGTGCGTCCCAATGCCGATCTCGCCCGCGCCTTCGGTCTCGACGTGGCGCGTGGCGTGCGCGTCGACGATCGCCTCGCGACATCCGATCCCGATATTTTCGCGCTCGGCGAATGCGTCGAGCATCGCGGTCTCTGTTACGGGCTCGTCGAGCCGGCCTATGAGCAAGCGAAGGTCTTGGCGCGGCATCTCGCCGGCGACCGCGACGTTGCCTACGAAGGATCCGTGCTCGCGACCAATCTCAAAGTGTCGGGCGTCTCCCTGTTCTCCGCCGGCGATTTCCTGGGCGAGGGTTTCGAGACGATCACGCTCGAGGATCCCGCTGCCGGTTTCTATCGCAAGCTCGTCGTCGACAAGGAGCGCCTTTTGGGCTGCGTCCTCTATGGCGAGACCTCCGACGGGTTGTGGTATCTCGATCTCATCCGCAAGCGCGAAGACGTCAGCGGGCTGCGCGCCGATCTCATCTTCGGCCGGACGCTGGCCTTGCGCGAGGCGGCATGATGGCAGCGGTCAAAACCACCTGTCCTTATTGCGGCGTCGGCTGCGGCGTCCTCGCGACGCCGGACGGAAAAGGTGGCGCCGGCATTGCCGGCGATCCCGATCACCCGGCCAATTTCGGACGCCTGTGCTCGAAGGGTTCGGCGCTCGGCGAGACCCTCGGCCTCGAAACGCGGCTGCTCGTGCCCCTATTGAACGGCGTGGCGACGAACTGGGACGTCGCGCTCGATCGCGCGGCCGAAGGACTGCGTACTATTATCGATACGCATGGGCCGGATGCGGTCGCCTTCTATCTCTCGGGCCAGTTGCTGACGGAGGATTATTACGTCGCCAACAAGCTCGTGAAGGGGTTCATCGGCTCGGCCAATGTGGACACCAATTCGCGGCTCTGCATGTCGTCTTCGGTGGCCGGCCATAAGCGCGCCTTCGGGTCGGACACGGTGCCGGGCTGCTATGAAGATCTGGATCAGGCCGATCTTCTCGTGTTTGTCGGCTCGAACGCCGCGTGGTGCCATCCGGTCCTCTTCCAGCGCATGGTGAAAGCGCAGGAGACGCATGGCGCGCGCTTCATCGCGATCGATCCCCGCCGCACCGCGACGGCCGAGACCGCCGCGCTGCATTTGGCTATAGCGCCGGGACAGGATTCGACGCTCTTCTGCGGCTTGCTCGTCTATCTCGCCGATCATGGCCATCTCGACCGAGCTTTCATCGACGCGCATACAAATGATTTCCAGTCGACCCTCGCGGCGGCGCGCAAGCTCGCGCCGAATATCGCGGCAACGGCGTCTTCGGTCGGCCTGGCGCCCGAGGACGTCCAGCAATTCTTCGAGCTATGGGCAACGCATGACCGCGTCGTCACGCTCTATAGCCAAGGCGTCAATCAATCGGTGCAGGGCACCGATAAGGTGAATGCGATTCTAAACTGCCATCTCGCGACTGGCCGCATCGGACGGCCGGGCATGGGGCCTTTCTCGCTGACCGGGCAGCCCAACGCGATGGGCGGGCGGGAGGTCGGCGGCCTCGCCAATCAGCTCGCCGCGC